>Ga0193961_1000054_pt1 | contig 45227 bp, 39 predicted proteins | sample FB_4_MG_FD_140371 | JGI IMG/M metagenome (GOLD analysis project Ga0193961, IMG submission 140371) | Microbial mat bacterial communities from the Broadkill River, Lewes, Delaware, United States - FB_4_MG | ecosystem: Environmental > Aquatic > Freshwater > River > Microbial mats | place: USA...
AGTGATGGCGACGCATCAATGGAAAAGAAAAAACAAGAGGGGTATTTTTAACATGGCACACCAATCAGATTTAATAGCAGAAAATATTGAACAATATTTAAAAGAGCATGAAAACAAAGAGATCCTAAGATTTATCACTTGTGGATCAGTAGATGATGGAAAATCTACTTTAATCGGAAGACTTCTTTATGATTCAAAAATGATTTTTGAAGATCAATTAGCAGCGATTGAAAAAGATTCTAAAAAGTCAGGAACTACTGGTGATAAAATAGATTTAGCACTTTTAGTTGATGGACTAGCAAGTGAGCGAGAACAAGGTATTACTATTGATGTTGCTTATAGATTCTTCTCAACAGAAAAAAGAAAGTTTATCATAGCAGATACTCCAGGTCACGAGCAATATACAAGAAACATGGCAACGGGAGCTAGTACAGCAGACGTAGCTATTATTTTAATCGATGCTAGACAAGGGATTTTAACACAAACAAAAAGACACTCTTATATCGCTTCTTTATTAGGTATCAAAAACCTTGTAGTTGCTATTAACAAGATGGATTTAGTTGATTTTAGCCAAGAAACTTTTGAGAGTATTAAAAAAGATTATCAAGAGATTATTCCTAATCTTCCACATAATGAAGAGATTAATTTTGAGTATATTCCACTATCAGCACTTGATGGGGATAATATTCTTACAAATTCACCAAAGTCTGAATGGTATAAGGGACTTCCTTTAATGAAACTATTAGATTCAGTTTCGATTCATAAAGATGAAAATGATGATTTTAGATTACCAGTACAGTATGTATCTCGTCCTCATCTTAACTTTAGAGGTTTTTCTGGGACAATTGCAAGTGGTACTATTAAAGTTGGTGATGAGATTACAGTTTTACCATCAAGAAAAACATCTGTTGTTAAGTCTATAGTTTCAAACGAAATTAAAGATTTACGACCAATAGGAAAAGATGAAACAGTTGAGACTATACAAACTGCTTTTGCTCCTATGGCTACAACACTTACTTTAAAAGATGAGATTGATATCTCTAGAGGTGATATGATCGTAAAATCTACATCGATTCCTCATGTATCAAACAAACTTGAAGTTATGGTTGTATGGATGGATGAAAAGAAACTTGAACTAAATGATAACTATATCATCAAAAGAGCAACATCAGTTATCAATGGATCATTTAAAAACATTGATTATAAAAAAGAAGTTAATACATTTGAAGAGATAGAAACAAATAGTTTAGAACTAAATGATATCGCTAAATGTACTTTATCTTTAGATAGACAAATAGCAGTTGATCCATACAATGACAATAGACATACAGGAAGTTTTATCATCATCGATAGATACACAAACTCAACAGTTGGAGCTGGTATGATTTTATCTGCTGTAGACAAGGAAGCTATAGATACAGATGAAAAGTTAAGAGAATACACAAAAGCCGAAATCGAGCTAAATGCGTATATTAGAAGTAATTTCCCTGAGTGGGAAGCTAAAGAGATATTTTAGGAATTTAAATGGCAAAAGAGAACCCAGCACAAAGAGTTGAAAGAATTAAAAAAGAGAAAAGTGGACTAGATGTTATAAAAGACATCGAAATCTACGCTTCGACTGATAAAGAGATTGATCCTGAGGATATAGATAGATTTAAATGGTATGGTTTGTATTCTCAAAATAAAACGCTTCAAGGAGAGGATGAGTCTTTATACTTTATGCTTAGAGTTAAACTAGAACATGGTTTAGCAAATATAGATCAAATAAAAGCTATGGCTCAAATATCTAAAGAGTTCGGTAGAGATACTGCTGATTTTACTACTAGACAAGATATTCAATTTCACTTTATATCTGTAAAAGATTTACCAGAGATTTTTAAAAGACTCAACGAAGTTGGTCTAAGTACAAAATTTGCAGCAGGTGATGTACCTAGAAATGTTACAACATGTGCAGTAAGTGGAATAGATCATGATGAACTTTGTGATACAAGAGAGATAGTGGATGATATAAACGATTTTTTAAGAGGAAATAGAGACTTAGCAAATCTTCCTAGAAAATTTAAAGTAGCTATTAGTGCCTGTGCAAAACACTGTATCAATCATGAACATCAAGATGTTGCATTTTCAGCAGTAAAATTAAATGATGAAATCGTTTTTGATGTTCATGTTGGTGGAGGACTTGCTTCAAATAAAAGATTTGCTACTTCTATTGGATATGCAAAAAAAGAACAAATCTTAGATATCGTAAAAGCAGTTGCGTATACATTTAGAGATCATGGGCTTCGAGAATCTAGAAAAAAAGCTAGAGTTGGTCATCTTGTAACTGCATGGGGTGAAGAGAAGTACAAAAAACATATTGAAGAGATGATTGGATATACACTTCTGGATGCTCCTGCTACAAAATTTGCACCATACTCGCAAAGAGAACATTTTGGAGTGCATAATTCAAAATATGAGGGTAAATCATATATAGGATGTGTTGCTGATGGTGGACATATAGGAAGTAAAGGGCTTTTTGATTTAGCTGATATTTTGAAAAATAATGGCGCAACTGCTATACGAGCTACTATTACACAAAATTTTGTAATAGAAGATGTTCCAAATGAAAATACGGACGTGGTAGTAAAACAACTTGATTCTATAGGAATAGATGCAAATCCAAATCCTTTTAAAGCAAGACTATTAGCATGTACTGGATTGGATTTTTGTAAGTTCGCAATAAGCGATACTAAACAAACAGCGACAAAATTAGCACAACACTTAAATGAAAAGTTTCCTGACTTTAAAGAAAGAGTGAGTATCTCTGTAAATGGTTGTCCAAACTCATGTGCACATTCAAATATTGTAAATATTGGATTACAAGGTACAAAAGTAAAAGACCCAGAACTAGGTAAGTCTGTTCCTGGTTATATGCTTTTATTAGCTGGAGATTTAGAGGGTGAAAAATCTATGTTTGCAGTAAATACAAAGTTTAAAATCCATCCTAAGAATTTAAACTCTACTATAGAAAATATTGTAACACAATATATAAGTAGTGACAAAAACTCTATGAATGATTTTTTACTAGAAAAACTACAAGACGAAACTTTTATCGAAAACCTTATCTAACAAAATAAAAGAGATATTAAGGTATCTCTTTTATCAAATCGATTAAACTGTATGCAATCAGAAGCATAATAATTCCTATAAAAATATCCAATAGTTTCCAAGTAATCGGTTTTTTAAATAATGGTATTAAAAATCTAGCTCCAAATCCTAAAGATAAAAACCAAACAGAAGAAGCACTCACTGCCCCTAATAAAAAGTACATTTTCATATCATCAGCAATATTTGCGCCAATACCACCAATAAGTACAATAGTATCAAGGTATGTGTGTGGATTTAAAAAAGTAAACACTAAAATCAATGTAACTACTTGTTTAACTGGTGTTGTGTCATTTTCAGTATCTATTTTGAGACTTGTATTTTTAAAAGCTGCCTTAAAAGAAAGAAAGGCATAAAAAGTTAAAAAAATGATTCCGATATAAGCAATAGAATTAATAAGCAACTGATTTCCTTGTATAAAAAAACCAAGCCCCATAACTCCTGTTGTGATTAAAATAAAATCAAATAAAATACATAAACTCACTGCTAGTAATACATGCTTTTTTTGAAGCCCTAGTTTTAAGATATACGCATTTTGTGCGCCAATTGCAACAATCAAAGAGAAAGTTACAATAAAACCTTTGAGTATAATATCTAGAACCATTAAAGATAACTCTGTGCTAATTTCATCAAACCAGAAACAATAAACTGTATAGAGATAGCCCCAACAATAAGACCCATAAGTTTAGTAATAATATTTTGCCCTGTAAGTCCTAAATATTTTTTGATATAAATAGAATTTTTAAGTACAAGATAAAATAGTAAAGCATTTATCAAAAAAGCAATAGTGATAGAAACAAGATCTGTAAATACTTCAGCTTGATGTTTAAAAATAATAATAGTTGTAAACAATCCAGTCCCAAAAGCAATAGGTATCCCAATAGGAATAACAGCAAGAGAGTCATTATTTGCTATATCTGTCTGCTCATCACCTGATGATTTTTTTTCAAGTGCTTTACCATTTACCATTGAAATTGCCATCAGTAAAAGGATAATACCACCCATAACTTTCAGTGAATTTTCCCCTATTCCAAAAAGGTTTAAGATAAAATCCCCAGTGATTAAAACAACAAAAAATGCAATGATAATCGTCATCGTAGATTTTAAAGCGATTCTACTAATTTGTTCTTTTGAGATATTGTGACTTAATAAAGAAAGTGCAATCGCACTTATACCTATAGGATCCATAATAGCAAAAAAGATGATCCCTTGATTTAGTAGAGTAGAAAGAAAACTCTCCATTTACGAAGAGCCTCCTTTAGCTGCCATCTTTTTCTCTAATCGATGACCAACATAACTTAAAATAGAGGTTATACATAAATACAATAACGCAATAACTATCCATGTTTCAAAGGGTGAAAAAGTATTTGCGACTATCTCTTTACCAACCTTTGTTAAATCTGTAATAGAGATAACAGAAACAAGCGATGAATCTTTTACTAAAGAGATAGTCTCACCTACAAGTGTAGGTAAGGCTCTTTTAAATGCTTGAGGTAAAATGATATGTCTCATTGCTTGGAAGTTAGAGATACCTAAAGATTTTGCAGCTTCTAGTTGACCTTTGTCTATAGAAACGATTGCACCTCTTAAAATCTCAGCCATGTAAGCTCCGAAAAATATCCCTAAAGATAAAATACCAGCTACGATTCTTTCTAACTCAAAAATATTTGCAACGATAAAATAAAATAAAAATATTTGTACAAGTAGAGGCGTACCTCTTACAATCGTGATATATACTGTAGCTATATCTTGTAAAAAAATCATCGAAGATAGTTTCATTAGTGCTACTATCACCCCTATAACAAGAGTAAGTAGTAGTGCAAAAAATGAGATTTTTAAAGTTATCCAAAGCCCTGATAACACTGGACCTGCTTTAAGTTCTGTTTTTGAAGCGATATAATCACCCTCATAAACATCTTCACCTACTTTATAGTCAAACTCAAAACTACTATCTAAATTTTCTATTTCAAGTTTTTCATCACCATCTACATAGTATTTGTTATTTTCAAGAATTAGTTTCCCATCTATTGGTGACTCGATAGAGTGTATCTCATCATATGCAAAATACTTTGGAACACTACTCCATTTCCATACATAATTCATATTACCAGCAGCAATATAAAATGAATATCCTACTAAAATAAAAAACAGTACGGCTAAAGTATGCCCTACTGTTCTATTTTGGATTAAAGGTTTCTTTTTAGCCATTTGTTATTGAATCCGTTTTAACCAAGATGAATCTCTTAACCATTTTTGATTTGTTTTTTCATAAAAGTTAATCACTTTATCACCTTTGATTTGTCGTAAATAGTTATTTAACCAGTTCATAAAATCAGGATCACCTTTTCTTATTGCCCATCCTAGAGGTTCATAAGTTAGTGGAGTATCTAAATGTATTAGATTACCTTTCCCTTTTCCTGCCATAAACACAACATTGTATGGTTGGTCATAAACCATTGCATCAGCTTTACCATTAAGTACTTCACTCATAGCATCTGATTCTGTTTCAAAAGTAATAATTTTAGCTTTTTTGAAAACTTTTCGTGTAGTGATTTCTCCAGAAACTCCAAGTTTTGTTACAACTGTGTATTTAGGATCATTTAAATCTTTGGCATTTTTAATTGTTTGGGCTAAACCTTTTCTTAATAATACTGTTTGCCCTACTACTACATAAGGATCAGCAAAATTTACCTTTAAATTTCTTTGTTGTGTTACAGTCATACCAGACATGATAATGTCGTATTTATTTGTAAGTAAACCAGCAACAATTCCATCCCATGCTGTAGGGATAAGTTTTAGTTTTACTCCCATAGCTTTTGCCATGTTTTTAGCCATATCTACATCGTAACCAATAATTCTACCTTTTTTATCTTTCATCTCAAAAGGCATATACCCAGGTTCTAAACCTACTCGTAATTCACCTCTTTGAATAATCTCATTAAGTGTAGATTTTTTCCATAGATTAATATCTGCACCAAATACAGATGTAGTAACAAGCATCAAAACTGCTAAAATTAACTTTTTCATTTTTTTCCTCTTCTTTTTTATTTAACGTTTAATGAACTAAAATTTCATTTAAGAATTTTTTTGCTCTATCACTTTGTGGGTTATTAAAAAACTCATTTGGTGTTGTCTCTTCAACAATCACACCATGGTCCATAAATACAATTCTATCCCCTACTTCTTTTGCAAATCCCATCTCGTGAGTCACACATACTATTGTAAAGTTTTCTTGTGCTAACTCTTTCATAACAGATAAAACATCTCCAATAGTTTCAGGATCTAGTGCTGAAGTTGGTTCATCAAATAAAATCACTTTTGGTTTCATAGCTAAACTTCTAGCAATTGCTACTCTTTGTTTTTGTCCACCAGATAAATCAGATGGATATGAGTCAGCTTTATCAGCTAGTTTTACTTTTTCTAATAAATCATGTGCGATTTGTTTTGATTCTTTTGCTGATCGTTTTTTCACTAAATTTTGAGCAAGTGTAATATTTTCTAAAATTGTTAAATGAGGGAAAAGATTAAAGTGTTGAAACACCATACCAACTTCACTTCGTATCTCTTTTAAATTTTTCTTACTTTCATAAATATCCATATTATCAACGATAATATTACCCTCATCAATCTCTTCTAGACCATTAATACACCGTATTAGTGTTGATTTTCCAGAACCACTTGGTCCACAAATTACAACAATTTCACCTTTTTTTACACTAAAATTTATCCCTTTTAGTACGTGAAAATCATCATAAAACTTATTTATATTTTTCATTGAGATTATATCGTTATTCATTTTTTCTCTTTTTTTAGAATCAAGCTTAAATTTTACTGAAATAGATTTAAAAGTAAATTAAAATTTACCTTTTAATTAAAAAAACCGCCATATTGCCACATATTAAGCCAAAAAGTAATAGATACTAAATGAATATGATATAATCCCCGCTTATTTTTAAAACGAGGGATATTATGATAAAAACTAAAATATACGAATATAGGGCCGATCTGTTACTTTTAACAGTTGCCATTGCATGGGGTGTTACATTTTTGATGGTACAAGAGGCGATTGACTCTACTCCTGTTTATTCTTTTTTATTTTTCCGTTTTGCATTAGCATCTGTTTTGATGTTTTTGATTGCATACAGATATCTCAATGAGATTTCAAAAAAAACTGTATTGTACGGAGTAGTACTGGGAACTTTTTTATTTTCAGCATTTGCAACTCAAACTTTTGGACTAGCATATACTAAGAGTTCTGTTGTGGCATTTATCACTGGATTAAATGTTGTTTGTGTTCCATTTTTAGCATATTTTATTTTTAAAGACAAGGTGCGAAAAAATGTTTTTATAGCTTCTTTAGTAGCTGTTGTAGGGCTTTATTTACTTACTATGTCAGGGGTTTTGAGTTTAGGTAAAGGGGAATTATTAACTTTAGTTTGTGCCTTTTTATTTGCATTACAAATTATTTTTACGGGAAAATTTTCAAAAGAGGTAAATGTCTATTTATTGGTATTTTTTCAACTTTTAACTGTAGCTATTTTATCTCTACTGTTTTCCTTGGTATTTGATACTCATACATTTAATATAGATTATAACTATGCTTTTTATAAAGCAGTAATAGTAACAGCAGTTTTTGCAACAGTATATGCTTTTTTGATACAAACATATATGCAACAGTTTACAACTGCTACTAAAACAGCAGTCATCTTTACTATGGAGCCAGTTAGTGCTGCTGTATTTGCTTATCTAACAGTAAATGAGATTCTTACGACTGCTCAAATAACTGGTGCTATTTTAATTATATGTGCAACACTTATAGCAGAAATAAATCTCAAAAAAAGTACATAATTTCTAATTACCTCTAAAACACTTGTATTTAGGGGTATTTAAACAAAGCCTTTAAATACTGCGTTCTTCTCGAAATGTAAATATATTCACACTTAAATCTATCAGTTTACTTGACATAAATTTTAAAATCTGTTATCATTCTCTTAGTTAAAAAAAAGAAAGGTTTTAAAATGGCAATTGTATCTACAAAAGGCGTTTATGGATTAACAGCAATACTAATTTTAGCAAAAGAAAAAAACAAAGACTTGTTACAAATTAAAGAGATTGCTGCAAAAGGAGAAATACCTCAAAATTATCTTGAACAGATACTTGTTACTTTAAAAAAAAGTGGCCTAGTAGAAAGTATCAGAGGAGCAAATGGTGGGTATAAACTTTTAAAAGACGCAAATGATATAACCGTTTTTGAAGTTTTAAGTTCATTAGAATGTTGTTTAGCTCATACTGACGGTAAGACAAAAACTGACTTACTTCAGCATTTTTGGGAAGATACTCAAAAAAAGATTGAAAAGATTTTTATGCTTTCAATAAGTGAACTAGAAGAATTTTTAGAGAAGAAATCAGATAATTTAGTATACTATATATAATAACAGATAACAAAAGGAAAGAAAATGAATATTGCAAAAGATGTAACACAATTAGTTGGAAATACACCATTAGTTAGAATAAACAAACTTTCAAATGACACAGGAACTGAGATATTAGGAAAATGTGAATTTATGAATCCTACAAGTTCAGTAAAAGATAGAATTGCTTTAGCGATGATTGAAACAGCTATCAAAGATGGGAAAATCAAAGAAAATACTGTTGTTGTAGAGCCAACTAGTGGAAATACTGGAATCGGACTGGCTATGGTATGTGCAGCTAAAGGGATCGAACTTATCCTTACAATGCCTGAATCAATGAGTTTAGAAAGAAGACAACTTTTATCTGCCTTAGGAGCAACACTAGATTTAACTCCAGCAGCATTAGGTATGAAAGGTGCTATTGATAGAGCAGCAGAGATAAATGAAACTATGGAAAATAGTTTTATGCCTCAACAGTTTAATAACCCAGCGAATCCAGAAGCTCACAGACAAACAACTGCAAAAGAGATTTTGGCTGATACTGATGGAAATGTTGATATTGTTGTAGCAGCTGTTGGTACAGGTGGATCACTTACAGGTATTTCTGAAGTGGTAAAACAACATAATCCAAATGCAAAAATAGTTGCAGTAGAACCAGAAAACTCACCAGTTCTTTCAGGTGGAGCACCAGGTCCTCATAAAATACAAGGTATTGGAGCTGGGTTTGTTCCTGGAGTTTTAAATACAGAGATTTTTGACGAAGTTATCCAAGTAAATGATGCAGATGCATTTGCAACATCTAAAGAGTTAGCAAAAACAGATGGTTTACTAGTAGGTATCTCAGCTGGTGCAAATTTATTTGCAGCAACACAAGTAGCATCAAGACCTGAAAATAAAGGTAAAACAATTATCACAATACTTTGTGATACTGGAGAAAGATATTTAAGTACAACTCTATATTCATAAGAGTTGTACCTTAACGTAAAGGTAAACAATGAAAACAGACAATGAAATTTTTAGACCATTTATAACAAAAGACACTACATTTGATGAAATTAGTGCAAATATAATTGGTGAAAACAAAGACAGCTACTTTGATTATACAGCATCAGGTTTAGCTTACAGACCTATTGAAGAGAGACTACAAGAGGTTCTAAATACTTACGCAAATACACATTCAGAATTTGCAGGTAATGCAAAAGCTACATCCTTCAACTATGATATTGCAAGGGAAAATTTAAAAAAATACCTTGGATTAACAAATGATTTTGTTCTTTTCCCATGTGGATCAGGAGCAACAGGAGCAATTAAAAAATTTCAAGAGTTACTTGGACTATATATACCACCAGCAACAAGACATAGATTTAATATCAATGTAGATGATTTAGAAAAGCCTCTTATTTTAGTAGGTCCTTTTGAGCACCACTCAAATGAGATTAGTTATAGAGAAGCTTTATGTGATATTTTAAGAATTCCACTTGATACTACAGGAAATGTTGATTTAGAATTTTTAGCAAATGCACTTGAAGAGAACAAAGAACGTCAACTAATAGGTGCTTTTTCTACAGCATCAAATGTAACAGGGATAGTTTCACCTTATGAAAAGATATCGAAACTATTAAGAAAATACAATGCTACTATTGCATTTGATAGTGCCGCGTCATCTCCATGTATGAGTCCAAATAGTGAACTTTTTGATGCTTTATTTTTATCTCCGCATAAATTATTAGGTGGACCTGGTACTTGTGGATTATTAGCAATAAGAAAATCACTTATAGACAATGCCATATCTCCTACTTTTGCAGGTGGTGGAACAGTGGCTTATGTATCAAAAGATGAACATATTTTCAATAGTGATATTGAGATGAGAGAGGATGCAGGAACACCTCCGATTCTACAAATGATTAAAGCTTCATTTGCATATCAAATTAGATATGAACTAGGACTTGATAGAATTCAAGCAAGAAAGTCAGTAACTTTTAGATATCTTGAAGAGGAGTTAGCAAAACTTCCAGAACATACTATATATGGACAAAATAATATCCATGATAGTATAGGGATTATTGCGATTAACTTTCATGGTGTTACACCATTTGATTTATGTGAAAAACTATCAACAGAATATGGAATTCAAACACGTGCAGGATGTAGCTGTGCTGGTCCTTATGGACAAGATTTATTTGGTATTTCTGAAGATAATGAAGCAAAAGAGAAACCAAGTTGGCTAAGAATTAGTTTAAATTATACACATAGTAAAGAAAATATTAAATATTTGATTGATGCTCTTAGAACATCAGTAAACCAATTAAAAAAGGAAAAATAATGAATAAAGAAACTTTAGCAATACACGCAGGATATAATAAAGACACTCAAGGTACTATGGCTGTACCTATTTATCAAACAACAGCATTTGCTTTTGAAAGTGCACAACAAGCATCAGATAGATTTACACTTCAAGATTTAGGAAATATCTATACTAGACTTACTAACCCAACAACTGCTATTTTAGAAGCTAGACTAGCTGAACTTGAAGGAGGTGCTAGTGCAATAGCAACTTCAAGTGGACAAGCTGCTATTTTTTATGCAGTTGCTAACTTATTTGAATCTGGTGATAATATCATCATATCTGATAAAATTTATGGTGGAAGTGTAACATTATTTAAACATACTATGAAAAGATTTGGTTTAGAAGCTCGTGTTTTTGAACTAGATAATCCAGAAACAATTGAAGCGTTAGTTGATGATAAAACAAAAGCTATTTTCTTTGAGTCATTATCAAATCCACAAATTGCAGTTGCTGATATAGATGCTATCTCTGCTATTGCTAAAAAGCATGGTATTGTATCTATTTGTGATAACACAGTAGCAACTCCATACTTAATCAATCCAATTGCTCATGGTACAGATATAGTAGTACACAGTTGTAGTAAATATATGTCAGGACAAGGTCTAGCTTTAGGTGGAGCGATTATTGATAGAGATGGTTTAACAGATTTCTTTAAAGATAACCCAAGATATACTCACTTCTTCACTCCAGATGAAAGTTACCACGGTTTAGTATATACAGATTTACCATTCCCTGCTTTTAACTTAAGAATTAGACTTGCTTTACTGCGAGATATTGGAGCTACTCCATCTCCATTTAACTCATGGTCATTAATCCAAAGTATTGAAACACTTGGTTTAAGAATAGAGAAACACAGTAGCAATACACAAAAAGTAGCAGAGTATTTAGAGTCTAAATCTGAAGTATTTAACTTAAACTACCCAGGACTTAAATCTAACAAATACCATGCTTTAGCAAACAAATATTTCAAAGATGGTTTATGTAGTGGATTATTAAGTTTTGAAGTTAAAGATAAAGATACTGCTTGGAAAGTTCTTGATAATACAGATTTATTCTCTATTGTTGTTAATATCGGTGATTCTAAGTCTATTATTACTCACCCATCATCTACAACACATCAACAAATTCCTCTTGATGAGCAAAAAGAGATTGGTATTACGGAAGGTTTAGTAAGATTAAGTATTGGTCTTGAAGATGCGTCAGACCTTATTGCAGATTTAGAAACTGCATTTAACGCATAAGTTAAATATCCCTAGAAGCTTTCTAGGGATATTCTTTTGACTTTCCAAAAAGAAACCCCGTAGGAATAATTAAAAAATAACTTTGATTATGATATTATCTCATAATATTATAATCAAAGGTAAGTGATGAATAACACCTCAATCAAAGTCAAGTTTATTATGATTTTTTCAGGAATAATTTTTGCAATAGCAACTTTTATGTCCCTGCTAGCAGTTTATACGATACACGATTTATCAAGCAAAGATATTGCTAAATTCTCAAAAAGTAAATATGCTGATAAAACATCAGAACTACAACATAATGTCGAAATTGTAATGAGTATCATCGAATACCACTATAAATCAAATAATCCTAACAAAAAAGCAATGGCACTCGATCAAATAAAAAAAGTAAGATATGGTACAAGTGGATATTTTTGGATTCATGGATTAGACTTAAAAATGATTATGCATCCTATGAAACCTTCATTAAATGGTAAAGATATTAGTGGAGTAAAAGACCCTACAGGAAAAGCGGTATTTGTTGCTATGAATGAAGTGATTAAAAACTCTAGCAACGGTGGAAAAGTATCTTATATGTGGCCAAAACCAAATGAAAAAGATCCAAAAGAGAAATTTTCATATGTTAAAAAATTCGAGCCTTGGGGTTGGGTTATTGGTGCTGGTACTTATGTAGATGATGTAGAAAAAGATATTGCAGTATTAAGAGAAACTGCTCAAGAAGAGATAATTGTCGTTACAACAACGATGATTATTTTTGCTATTATTATTTTAATTGTTGCCTACTTTATTACTGTTATTACATTTAATAAACTTATCAATGAACCATTATCACGATTTAAAAAATATTTTAATAATTTTTTAAAATTTATATCTATGGAAGACAATAGATTTATTCAAGCTAAAATAGTTCGTAAAGATGAGATTGAAGATTTAATGGTTATGTTAAATAACACAGCAAGTACTTTTGATGCAAAACTTAAGAGTGACGTTAAAGTTATGGGTGAAGTTGTGTTAATTGCTGCAAAAGTAGAACAAGGTATCTATAGATGTAGAGTAAATGCAAGAAGTCAAAATCCAATGATTATGACATTAAAAGATTCTTTAAATTCATTACTTACTATACTCGAAAATAATATGAATACTATTGATGCTACACTTGATTCTTATTCACATTCTGATTTTACAAAAAGAATACAAATAGATAGTAAATTAAAAGAAAATATGTTGGCTGTTATGAATGGGGTAAATACATTAGGTAAAACATTAGAAGCAAATGAAACTACAAACCTAACAAATGGTAAAGTTCTAGAAGAAAACTCTACTATCATGACAAAATCAATGGAAAACCTTGCAACAAAAGCAAATGAACAAGCTGCTTCACTAGAAGAGGTTTCTGCTTCATTAGAAGAGATTACATCACTAACTAGAAACACATCAAAAAATGCATCACAAATGTCAAAACTAGGACAAGATGTACAAAGTTCTGTTTCAAAAGGTCATACTCTTGCAAGTAACACTGCAAACTCAATGCAACAAATCAATGAAAAAGTTTCTGCTATTTTAGAATCTATAAACTCTATTGACCAAATTGCTTTCCAAACAAATATTTTGAGTTTAAATGCAGCAGTAGAAGCAGCAACTGCTGGCGAAGCTGGTAAAGGATTCGCAGTTGTTGCACAAGAGGTAAGAAATCTTGCTTCACGATCAGCAGAAGCCGCTAAAGATATCAAAGATTTAGTAGAAACTGCAAGTCATCAAGCGGTTGAAGGGAAAAACATATCAGCTTCTATGATTGAAGGATATGAAGAACTCAATACTCATATGCAAGAAACAATCAAACTTATCCAAAATGTTTCAAGTGCATCACAAGAACAAATTTCAGGGATAGAACAGATTAACCATTCTGTTTCTGTACTAGATAAAATGACACAAGAAAATGCAAATGAAGCAACAAATGTAAAAGAGTTATCTGATGGTATAAAATCAATGGCAGAAGAGTTAGTCGCAAATAAATAAAAAGGTATTTCCCTTTTTATTTATTATTTATAATAGTATAATAACATTGTCCTAAAGAGATACCACTATCGTTGAGTGGTGTTAATTGTTGATAATAATGATTAATGTTTTTTTTGTTTAATTCTTCAGTAACTTTTGTTAATAAAGTTTTATTTTGAAAAACTCCACCAGTTAAAATAACTTCTCTCTCTTCAATAATAGAGATATCAATAATAATAGAAATAAGTGTATTTATAAATTGAGTCACAATATCTTGTGCAAAAAAATCATACTGTATCTCTATTTCACCATTTGTAATACTATATTCAAATCTTTTTTCACTAGAGGTATATTCTTTTTCACATAAAAGCCCTGCTTCCCCTTCATAACTTTGAAATTGTAAAACTCCTGCTAAACTTGCAATGCCATCAAATATTCTACCTACAGAACTACTCATAGGCGCATTTAAATTTTTTATATAACTACTATGAAGCATTTTTATCTCATAATCTTTAAACGATTTAACAGCATCATTATCAAGTGCTAACACCTCATCTAAACTGTACTTATCAAATAACATAGACAGAGCAACTCTCCGAGGTTCTTTTATCGCTTTTGCTCCACCTAAAAGTTTTATAGGTTTAAAATGATATTTTCTTATATCATTTACAAAAACTTCTCCACCCCATAGAGTCTTGCACCCCAGGGCACCCTCTCTGTCTTCGCCATTCACCTTGTCATCTCCATACCCAGTACCATCAAAAGAAAATCCAAGGTATTCTTTTGTATCTAAATTATATTCTGCTTTAGTAGCATAAATATGTGCTAAGTGATGTTGTACCTCAACTAACTTACAGTTTTGCAGTTTTGCCCACTTTGTTGTCTCATAATTTGGATGTTTATCATGTACTATAATATCAGGTTCAAAGTCATAAAAGTTTTTAAAAGTATCTACTGTTCTTTTAAAATATTCAAAAGAGATAATAGAATCCAAATCTCCTATATATGGACTGATTATCATCGTATCGTCAAAAGCTAAAGTAATAGTGTTTTTTGCATTTGCTCCAACTGCCAAAATCTTTTTATCAATTTTTTTATTGAGTTTGATTACTGTAGGAGTATATCCACGTCCTGCTCGTAAAATCTGAATACTATTATCAACAATTTGTACAACACTATCATCGACTGCATTTTCTATTTTTCTATTAAAATCTACTATATACTCACAAAATGGTAGTTTATTTATAATATCTTCTTTTGTTGTGATGATAGGCTCACCACTTAAATTTGCACTGGAGGCTACGATTGGATTATCAAGATATTCAAATAAAATATGGTGCAATGCAGTATAAGGCAAAAAGCATCCTGTCCTAGTGATATTTGGAGCGATAAGTTCACTTATGATTGTTTGTTTATTATGAAGCTTTTCACACACAACCACAGGTGCTTCTTTTGATAGAAGTAACTCTTTTTCTTTTTCATTTACTTGAACTATATTTTCTATTTGATTTATATCTTTACACATAATTGCAAAAGGTTTGGATAGACGATGTTTATATACTCGTAACTTCTCTATCACTTCATCGTTTGAAGCATCACATACTATATGAAAACCACCTATCCCTTTAATAGCTAAAATATTTCCCTCTTTAATATATTTTGCTGTTTGTTTATATATCTCATTAGGATTATTTGTAAGTATTTTTTCTTTACTACTCAAAGTTAATACAGGACCACAATCATTACATGAGATTGGTTGGGCATGATATCTTCTATCTAGTGGATTTGTATAATCTTTTTTACAACTCTCACACATGGAAAATTCACTCATAGAAGTATTGATTCTATCATATGGTACTGTTTGAACTATACTATAACGTGGACCACAATTTGTACAATTAGTTGCAAAATAGTTTTTATATCTTCCCTCTTTTTTTATATCTTCTAAACACTGTTCACATATTTTTACATCAGGAGATACGATTGTAGTTTTACTGCTATTATTTTTAGTTTCTATAATTTCAAATTTTGTTGATGATAGAAGTTCTATTTGTTTTTTAATAAGATTATCTATTTTAGCTAAAGGGGGAAGTTTTTCATACAGTAGTTTATCAAAAGTATTGATATCTTTTTCATCACCTTGTAGTTCTATCGTAACACCCGCAGAATCATTAAATACAAAACCATATAAATTTAACTCTAATGCAAGTTTATATATAAAAGGACGAAAACCGACACCTTGAACAATGCCAGTTATAGTGTAATGATATCTATACATAGAACCTCTATTTAAAATTTAGTGTATGGTACTAAATTTTAAATTAGTTTTATATATATTTACTATTATTACTTGCAAAATTTTAATCATAAATAAACCTTAGTTTTTATACTATATTATCCATTATAACAAAAGGTAAAAAATGACTACAAAAGAAAAAAATGAAATATTAGAAAAAGCAAAAGTATGGTTCAAAGAATCTATTGCACAAAACCATATTAAAAATACTCTAAAACTTTCAGATATAAAAGCATTTAATGTTAATCCTTTTTTACTTACCTATCTTTCGAATTTTCTAGAAGGAAACCATGATCCTAAAAGTATTGCAAAAGCCCTAGTTTATCCACGAGTTCTTGGAACTTCTATCAATACTTCATTTGGAACAAATATACAAAAGTTCACTTCATCTGTTTTATCTTCATATGGAAGCACCACTGCTGGAATTGATATTGAATTTACAGATATGATTGATGGAGAAAAAAAATACTGTCAATTAAAATCAGGTCCTGACACTATAAACAAAGATGATGTGGAAACAATAGCAGGACATTTTAAATCAGTAATTAATCTTGCCAGAACAAATGGACAAAAACTTGGTTTTGATAATTTTATTGTAGGCATCATATATGGAGAAGATGCTGATTTAAATGCGCACTATAAACGTATATCAAGTCAATACCATTATGATATAGTTATCGGTGAAGATTTTTGGCATAGACTCACAGGAGATAAAGAGTTTTATAGGGATTTGATAAAAGCAATAGGTGAAGTTGCAATTCAAGCAGATTTTAAACAAGACTTAGATGAAGTGATCGATACCCTATCTAAATCTGATTATATTCAAAACTTATCCCAAGAATTAAATAAGTAAAATAACAAAATGCAATGAAAAGATTCTTCATCTAAATTTTATACTATTATACGTTTATAAAATATATTTTGGTAAAATAACCATGTATAATGTTGTATAAGGTGGAATAATGAATCAACGAATCTTTTCTTTAGAAGAAACTGCTAGTATTTTAGGAGTAAATAAAGAAACTCTTAGAAGATGGGATAACTCAGGTAAACTTAAAAGTATCAGAAATCCTATAAATAACTATAGATCATATAGAAAAAGTGACTTAGTTATTTTTGAAAAAGGCAAAATATATTTTAATGAAAATGAACATCTAGAAGAAAAACCAAATAAAAAATACTCTAGTATTGAATTATTTGCTGGAGCTGGTGGTCTCGCACTAGGTTTAGAACATGCAGGTATTGGTCACACACTTTTAAATGAGCTAGATAAATATGCAGTACAAACACTTAAAAGAAATAGACCTGAATGGAACGTTGAACATGGAGATATTTCCAAAGTAGATTTTACTCCCTATCATAATAAAATTGATCTTTTAACTGGAGGATTTCCTTGTCAAGCATTTAGTTATGCAGGGAAAAAACTTGGATTTGAAGATACAAGAGGATCACTATTTTTTGAGTTTGCTCGTGCACTAAAAGAAACCAATGCACCAGTATTTATAGCTGAGAATGTAAAAGGTTTATTAAGTCATGACAAGGGTAAAACACTAAAAACCATGCTTAGTGTATTAGATGAATTAGGATATCATGTATTTGAACCAAAAGTACTTAAAGCTATACACTACAGAGTCCCCCAAAAAAGAGAACGACTCATTATAGTTGGTATCAAAAAAGAGTACAAAGATAAAGTTACATACAACTACCCTAAACCTTATGATAAAATTTATACACTAAAAGATGCTTTAAAAAAAAGTGATCTATTTTCTTGTGATGTACCTAAATCTGTAGGTCAACAATATCCTCAAAGAAAAAAAGAGATTTTAGATATGGTTCCTCCTGGAGAGTATTGGAGAAGTTTACCAATTGAAGTTCAAAAAGAGTATATGCAAAAAAGTTTTTATCTAGGTGGTGGAAAAACGGGTATTGCGAGACGAATAAGTTGGGATGAACCATCGTTAACACTTACATGTTCCCCAGCACAAAAACAAACGGAAAGATGCCATCCAGATGTAACAAGACCTTTTGAAGTAAGAGAATATGCAAGAATACAAACATTTCCAGATGATTGGATATTTGAAGGGTCACAAACCCAACAATACAAACAAATAGGAAATGCTGTTCCTGTAAATTTAGCCTATGAAATAGGACTATCCGTGGTTAAATTACTAAATGATATCAATAATATCTAATCATCAAAAGCAATATCTTTAGAGAAAAATGGATTTGATAATTGAAATTTACTTAGGATTCTACTATAAATAATGCTATTTTCAAACATATCACCCATCATCACAAAGTTATCTATTTTGAACTTTTTCTTGAGTTGGTTTAAAGTAGCTATTGTCATATCTCCATACGCTTCAAAAACAGAATACGCTAAATAATGAGTATCAACATCTGCTAGTCTAAAACTAATCACAGAACCTAAAAGTAAACTATAATCAAAACCATCATCAGTAAAATTCATATCGATTTTTAGTCCACCATTTCCATGAAACTCTAAAGCTTTATCACTTACACTCTCAAAATTTTTCTCTTTTAAATCTAAAAGTACACATAAAGTTCCATATACATCGTAATCGTTTAATTTTAAATCCTCATATTTTTTGGGAAACTTAGCTGCGTAGTTTTTGATAAGTTTACTTCGTATAGGATCATTTAACATTTGCAGTAATACTTCTTTTAAATTAAACTCTTGAAAAGTAACAACTTTTTTACTCGCTACTTCATTAAGGACTGTAAAAGAGATTCCATTTTTTACACTTAAGTATGCACCTATTGCATTTTTAGAATTTGGTGTTTGTTTTACTATATTTAAAAATCTATTTAAAACATTATCTTCATGTAAGTCTTCTAGTTTTTTTGAAAATTTGTTATCTCTTATTATTGAAGTATTTTTTTGTACTACAACTACTTTTGATGGATTTAAGTCATTAAAAAAGATATATGAAAGTTCACTATCTTTTGCATTAATTGCAGCTAATGTACTTTTCATATTGTATGTTGATTTTATATTGATAAACTGTTTACCTGTTAGTTCTTTTAACTCTTCATCTTTTATTGTTACTTTGATAGTTGGTTTTTCTATAGAAAAAAGTGCTTGATACTCATCTTTTGTGATAATAAAAAGGTCAGATATTTTTGTAGGGTCTACTACTAAAAGTGTTGATCCTTCACTAAAATTTGGAGTAAAAGTATTATAGTCAGGTGTATTATCTATTGCATTATTGCTATAATGATTACAAACTAATGCATCATTTAAATAGTCTTGACTACTTGGATCTTGTACTTTTTCTAAACATCTTGAACAAAGAGATATATCATAGTTTTCAGATACTATTGTAGTACCATCAAAACTAACATCTTCTTGTGTAGTTTTAACTTCACCTAAAAATAGTGAATGAGGAAGATGGTTTGTTGTAAGTTCACTAAAAACAGCAAGTGCTTTCGTATCTGGTTCATCTATAGTTAATGTTATCTCATTTTTACTTTGAGATACACTTCCTTTTAAAGATGATTCATCTAACATATTTTGTAAAAAACCTGCAAAATATCTATTGTCACTGTTATATTGTATTTTTTGTACGATTGCCATATTATTTTTCCTCAAATCTTTGGGCAGTAGGATTAGAATAACTATCTATAATAGTATCAAGTGTTACCTCTACTTTATTTTTTGTATACTTTATACCCGCTTTATCTAATTCTGATAATCCTGCATTTACTAGATTAAAAAAATTATCTCTCATTTTTTGAGTCAATCCAACTAAAACAGTTTCTATATCTTCAGGTACTATACCCACGATATTTACTTCAGCCATAGTTTCAAGCAATGAACAAATTTCAAGCATCTCTATGATCTCTACTTCATGAGCAGTTTGTTTATAACTTCCAAGTCCGAGTAACTCTTCTGAAGGAAGATTGTAAATAGATCCAACCTCATCATCCATAGTAATAGTATCTAATATGATAACTTTATCATACTCTTGATAGTACACCATAAGTTGAAATCCTAAAACTCCACCATCTACCATCGTTACATCATCATTGTCAAATGTATAATTTTCTTCTATATATTTTGCAGCAAAAACTCCTACACCCTCATCTTGGTATATTACCGTTCCAGCTCCAACTATTGCAGTTTTCAATATAAATCCTTTAAATAATTTAAATGAATTAACTTTTTTGTTAACTCATTCAAAATATCTTTTTGTTAAAAAGGAGATTAATCCTTTTTAACGTATTTTGATCCACCAACAACGATAGAGATATCAGCTTCTTTCCAGAAAATTGTTCTCCATACTTGGTAATAAATATGAAACATAACCCATGCCAAAATATAATACATAGATTCATGGTGTGCATATCTTACATCTACATTTGTTCCACCAGTAACTACTAGTGTCCAGTCTGTTAATAAGTGCAACATAGTTGGCCACCATTCACCAATAGAACTAAGTCCTGAAGCTAAACCATGTACATATAACTGTAGTCCAGTTAAAAGCATCCATGCTAATAGTAAATGAAAAATTGTAAAAAATACAATATTAAAACTATCAGAATGAGTACTATCAAACTTTTTTCTTCTATTTAATGTAAGAAGGTTTAATAATACTTCAAAAAATTCTTTGATATTTGTAGCATTTGGGATGATTTTTTTATATGGCTTTTCAAATCGTGAAAAAAAGTATAAATAACCAACAACAACACTACTCACATCAAAAATAATAGCAGCAATAAAATGCACCCATCTATTCCATGCCATTACATATTTATCAACAGCTGGATCTGCTATAAAACTTTGGTAATATGGATGACCGATATATAGACCAGTTACCACGGCTGCTACCATACAAATAGCAACAACCCAGTGGTTGATTCTCATCGCCCCTGTCATCCTTTCAATTTTTTTATAACTCATAATGTGTCCTTTCTTTTAAACAGCACAAGATGTGTTTACTTTAAAACTACTAAGCTCTCTACCTTTTGTATCTACTATATGAACAGCACAAGCAATACATGGATCAAATGAGTGTACCGTTCTTAATATCTCTAAAGGTTGTTCTGGATCAGCTACTTTAGTACCTACCAAAGATGACTCATAAGCTCCTAATCTTCCTTTATAGTCTCGTGGTGCTGCATTCCATGTTGATGGAACTACAGCTTGATAATTTTCGATTTTACCATCTTTGATAACTACCCAGTGTCCCAATCCACCTCGTGGAGCTTCAGCCATTCCAAACCCTTTTGCATCTTTTGAAACTGTATCAAAATCAAACTCAGTCCATGTACTTAAATCACCATTTGCAACATTTGCAGCTAATTCATCAACCCATTCCATCATAACATCACCCATAAGTTCTGTTTCAATAGCACGTGCTGCTGTTCTACCTACTGTAGAGAAAATAACACTTGCTGGTGCTGCTTTTCCTAGACCTAAAGTTTGACCTAACTGTCCTAAAAATTTTGTAGCATACTTAGTAATTCTTTCATCACCACCAGCGATACCTACAGCAATTCTTGCTAATGGGCCTACTTCCATTCGAGTATCATCATATAGTGGTGACTTAATCCAAGAGTACTTCTCTTCAGTTTTTAAATAAGAGTATCCATCTGCTTTCTTTTCAAGTCCAGTATATTTAGGAATAGTTTCACCCTCGTATGGATGTAAACCTTTATCATCTTTTCCCTCGTACCATGCATGAGAAACATCTTCTGTGATTTTCGTTTGATCTAATGGATGTAATTTACTTAAGTCACCATTTAAAACAACACCTTTAGGAAATAATAACTCTGAGTCATAAAAACCATTATCATTTAATCTAAAGTCACCATAAGACATATAATTTTTAAGTCCAGCACCTGTTCCGTCTAAAGCTTCATCAGCATACACAGTTCCTGCCATAAGCACATCTACTAAATATGCATTTTTTACAAAGTTATTTGCTTTATTTAAAAGTGATTTAAATTGTGCAATTCTTGCAGGATTTTTAATATCTTGAACACAAGTAACACCACCAACAACAAGTGATTGAGGATGCGGCATTTTACCACCAAAAATTGCCATCATTTTAGACATATCTCTTTGCATATCTAAAGCTTGTAAATAGTGAGCTACTGCAATTAAATTTTGTTCAGGAGATAATTTATAGTGTTTATTTCCCCAGTAAGCATTTGAGAATATTCCAAGTCTACCTTGTTTTACAAATTTCCCTACTCTTTCTTGAATAGTTCTAAGATCACCTTCACCTGCTCCATGTGGTGTATCTGTCCATTTAAGAGCTTCTGCAGCTGCTAGTTTTGGATCTGCTTTTAAAGCACTAGTAATATCTACCCAGTCTAGAGCATGTAAATGATAAAAATGAACAACATGGTCATGAATATATAATGCACCTTGGATTAAGTTTCTTACTAGTCTTGCATTTTTTGGAATATCAACATTAAAAGCATGTTCAACCGCTTCAATACTTCTTTGGTAATGTGTACCTGTACAAACACCACAAATCCTCATAGCTAGTAGCCCAGCATCTCTTGGGTCTCTACCTTTTAAAATTGTTTCAATCCCTCTAAACATAGTCGAACTTGCAAATGCATCAGTGATTACATTGTTCTCATCGATTACTGCTTCGATTCTTAAGTGTCCCTCAATTCTTGTGATTGGATCTACTATTATATGTTTTTTTGCCATTATTATTCTCCCTCTTCTTTTTTACCTGCTACTGCACTTCCAATAGCATGTATACCAATACCAATACCAGCAGCTGTTAATAATCCTAAACCAAACTCATCTACTGTTTTTTCAACTCCACCTGTTGGTGCTTTGAAATGTGTATCTGCCATTGGTCGCTCTTGTGCAAACTTATCCCAAAATTGTGGTTCTGAACATCCTATACAACCATGTCCTGCACCAATTGGCCAGTTTGTTCCACTATTGTATTTTATAATTGAACAGTTATTAAATGTCATAGGACCTTTACAACCCATCTTGTATAAACAGAAATTGTTTTCAGCACCTTTATCACCCCACTCTTCTACAAATTCACCAGCATCAAAGTGTGCTCTTCTTTCACAGTTATCATGAATTCTGTAACCAAATGCAAATTTTGGTCTATTTAAATGATCTAGTTCTGGAACTTGACCAGTTAATACAAAATGTAAAATAGTACCAGTAATATTTGCTGGATTTGCAGGACAAGCTGGAATATTAATAATAGGTTTATTTTTAATAATATCTTGAACACCAACTGCATTTGTAGGATTTGGAGCAGCAGCAGGAACACCACCAAAAGTTGCACAAGTACCAACAGCAACAACTGCAGCAGAATCTTTAGCAACTCTTTTTAAATGCTCTTCAAAAGTTTCGGCATGAGCACCGATAGTTCCATACATACCATTCATTCCTAAAGGAATAGAACCCTCAACTACACAAAGGTATTTTCCTTTAAATGTATGCATCGCTTCTTCAAGATGTTCATCAGCTGCATGACCAGCAGCTGCCATTAATGTTTCATTAAATTCTAAAGAGATAGTTTCTAAGATAAGTTCATCAATAGTAGGAGCATCACTTCTTAGAATTGCTTCAGAGTTACCTGCACAATCTTGAAGTTCAAGCCAAATAACTGGTACTCTGTTCATTAATTCAGCTGCATTAGCAACTAGTGGTGTAAATGTTGGAGGTAACATCAACATAGCACAGGCAGCACTTGCCCACTTCATAAAATCTCTTCTTGTTAAACCTTCAGAATCTAAAACACCATCAATAGATATCTTATTTGCAACAGGAGTATTTTCTAGTTCAGTTAATCTATTAGTCATTACACTTTTTAGGTTATCATAATACACATCACCACGATTTGTGTTGACTTTTGAACCTTTAGCACTAAACATAGTAGCTAAGGCTTCTCTTCTATCTGTCATTAGTAGTCCTTTTTCATTTTTTTATTCATTAAAGTAAATGAATACTCATTCATTGAGCTAATTTTAAGAAGTTTCTTCTTTATATCGACTTAATGGTAACACTTAGTCTATTATGTTAGTTATAAGAATAATTTATATTTGGTTATTTTAAATAGTTATATTTATAAGATATATAAGTCAATGTTATTGACTTATAAAAGTAGATTTAATTTAATGTGTTGTACAAACAGAACATACGTCAAAAGACTTGAAAACAATCTCCGCTATTTTTTCATCTTTTAGTCCAACCATTGCATGCTGAGAAACCCCTTGTATCTGCCTTGTACCATTAGAAAGATTCCATTGGGTAGGAGTAATTATGTCGTATTTTTTTATGATTCCATCCTCTATTTTTACCTTGTGTATCAAAGAACCACGCGCTGCTTCAACTGCAGAATTTCCTGATGCAGTTATTTTAGAAATATCTATATTTGGTTTTATGTAAGATGGTTCATTTAGATTTATTTTTTCAATTAATTTTTTTGTATGTTCTAAAAGTTGAGGGATTTCAGCTACACGTGCTACTATTCTACTCACTATACTATCTTCATATTTATCATGTGCATCTTTTATCAAAAGATTTTTATTAATAATCGCACGAGAAAGCGGTCCTACTTCAAAATATTTATCCTTAAAAGTAACATTTTTAGCATAAGATTTTTTATTTGTGAATTCATTTACATCATCAAGAGATATATTTGTAAAGCGCCTTGTTTTAAGGGATTTTCCTTTTGTAAAATAGCTATTTTCACCAAAAGAGATAAACCTTCCGTAACTTTTTCCCAACTGTTTCCAGCCATTTTTTACAATATCATCTAAAATCATCGATAAATCACCCTTTTGCTTAAAAAGACTATCTATATTATCACACTCCAAAATATCATCCAATTCAAGTAGATTTTCTTTGAAAAATTTTTGTGTTTCATTTATATATTGACTTACTTTTATTAAATCCATATTTGTTATATCAGATACCACACCCCCTACTATTGCATACGACGTGTGAGGATATTGCCCTGCTATAACGGCTATTGCTTTACTCATAAGTTGAGAAGGATACGCTGCTTTTAAAACTGCTTGTTTATATCCAAATAAAGGCAACACTGTAAAATAAAACCATTTAAAATGATTTTGGATAAGCTCAAAGTTGAGAGTTAACTCTCGTATAATTTTTGCTTTATTAGATATCTCTATACTTTCATAACAATCTTCTATCGCTTCTACTGTAGCTATTAGGTGCGCATGTCCACAAATACCACAAACACGAGGATTGATAACTAATGCATCTAATACATTTTTACCTTCAAGTATTTTTTCAATACTTCTTGTTTGTAAAAACTCTATATCTACAAAATCAATTTTTTCATCTTTAAAAGAAAAATGAAGTTTTGCTTCACCCTCTATCTTTTCTATTAGTTTAATTTTATTCATCATTTATAAATTCTCACAAGTTCGTTCAACCTGTTTTATTACTAAAGCTAACGCCTCAACGCTTTCATCAGGTGGATATTTATATTTTTTAAGAAGTCTTTTTATTTCTCTTCTCATTCTAGCTCTTGCATTGTCTTTAAATTGCCAATCAATAGTTTTTGAATTTTGTATCTTTTTAGTAAGCTCAATTGAAAGTTCTTTTAAGATGTCTTCTTCCATAGCTTCTTTAACACCATCAAATTTTGTAAGTGCATCATAAAAAGATTTTTCTTCATCAGATAGTCCTAATTCATTTCCTTTAATAAAGTCACTCATCATATCTTTTGACATATTTAAAAGCTCATCAATTACCTCTGCATTAGTAATTGCTTTATTATTGTACTTATTCATAAGCTCTTTCATAAGATTTGAAAACTTCTCACTTTGCACAATATTTGTCTTTTCATAGGCTTTGATTTTATTTCCAAGAAGTCTCTTTAGAAGCTCTAAGGCAATATTTTTTCTTTTCATAGATGATATTTCATTTAAGAAGTCTTCATTGAAAATATCAAGTTCATTTTGCTTGATACCTAAGATATCATTTAGTTCAAGCATAGAATCTTTTTGTATAGAATTTTGAACAAGACTTAATACTCTTTTATTAATTTTCTTTAAATCAAACTCTTTTCCATCTAGTTTATTTAAAGCACTTTTAACAGCTTTGAAATAAGCAATTTCAAGTTTTGTTTTTTCATCTAACATAGAGTTACAAAGTGTTTGAGAAGCTGTCAACTCACTTACTTTTTTATTAAACTCTTTTTTTATTTCATCTTCTCCATAAGCTTCTATTAAAACGTGTTCAACACCATCACCTATAAGATTTAATCTATCTCTATCACTTCCAGTAAAGAATGCCTCATAATTAAATGCAGTAAAAAGCTTTCGTAAAAATTCTAAAGAATCTTCTAGTTTATGATAAGCAGCATCAAGGTTTAACTCTACTTTATCTTCATCTCTTTTAGTATATGTTTGTAGTGCATCTCGAAGAGAACTCATAATCCCAATATAATCAACAACTAAACCACCAACTTTATCTTTGAAAACACGATTTACTCTTGCAATTGCTTGCATAAGATTATGAGACTTCATAGGTTTATCTATATACATAGTACTCATTGATGGCACATCAAAACCAGTAAGCCACATATCTACGACTATTACAATTTTTAGTTCATCATTTATATCTTTGATTCTTTTGGCAAGAAAATTTCTATCTTCTTTACTTGTTTCATATTTTTTAAGAAGTTCATCATCACTTGCATTTGAAGTCATTATAACTTTGATTTTACCTTTGTCTATGTCAGAACTTCCCCATGATGGACGAAGTTTTATTATTTGCTCAAGTAAATTTACAGCTATTTTTCTGTTCATACAAACTATCATAGCCTTATCAAGACCTTTAGGAGCTAAAATAATCTCTCTATCCTCATAGTGAGATACAATATCTCTTGAAAGCATCTCTAATCTATGAGAATCTCCTACAATTTCTTCAAGCCTTGTAAAACCTCTTTTTGATTCTTCTATAAGCTCAGAATCTGCACCCTCTTCTTCCATAGCTTCATACTCTTTATCTATTGAGCTTAGAACATCATCATTTAGTTTTAGTTTTGCTATTCGGCTTTCATAGTATATTTTTACAGTTGAACCATCTTCAACTGCTTGTGTCATATCATAAGCATCTACAACATCACCAAATATTTCACCAGTTGATTTATCACCATCTTCAATAGGAGTACCAGTAAATCCAATAAAAGTTGCATTTGGTAGAGCATCTCTTATATGTTTTGCATATCCATAAGAAATCTTTCCCGTTTTATTATCTACTTTTGCTTCTAGCCCATATTGACTTCTGTGAGCTTCATCCGCTATTAGAATAATATCTCGTCTATCACTCAAGCACTCAATTTTAGTCTCATCATCTTTTAATGCGAACTTTTGAATAGTAGTAAATATCACTCCACCACTTTGACGATTTAGTTTATCTCTTAGATCATCTTTATTATCTATGCTTATTGGTGTTTGTCTAAGTAATTCTTTTGCTTGTGAAAAAGTTGCGTAAAGTTGTTGGTCTAAATCATTTCTATCTGTTAATATTATGATTGTAGGATTTTTGAGTGCTTTTATAACAGCTCCAGAATAAAATACCATAGAAAAAGACTTTCCACTTCCTTGTGTATGCCAAACGACCCCTGCTTTTTTTGATTTTTTTATTATAGAGTTTACAGTAGAATCTACAGCTTTTTTAACTGCAAAATACTGATGATATGCAGATAATATCTTAATACTCTTAACTCCATCATCTACAAATACTATAAAGTTTTTGATAATATCTAAAAGTCTTTTCTTATCAAACATCCCTAAAACCAAAGTCTCTATTTGAATATGAGAGTTCATCTTTACTCCATCAATACTCTTCCAAGCTGAAAACCTCTCTAAGTTTGAACTTATAGTTCCAACCTTTGCATTAGCTCCATCACTTACAACCATAAAGGCATTTGTATTAAATAAACTTGGGATTTTTGACTTATATGTTTCTAACTGATTATAGGCTTTTTCAAGTCCTACTTTTTCATTTGATAAAGATTTTAATTCAAAAACAACTATTGGTAGACCATTTATAAATACTATCAAATCAGGTCGTCTCTCATCGTGTTCAACTATAGTAAACTGATTAACTACTAAGAAGTCATTGTTCTTTTCATCTTCGAAATCAAAAAGATAGACTTTATCTCCCTTATCATTTCCATCTTCATCTTTATAAACTACATCTATCCCATCTGTTAAGTACTTGTGAAAAGTTTTGTTGTTTTCAGTCATCATAGGAGAGTTTGGGTGAATTACAAGTTTAAATACTTCTTCTATACTATCTTTTGGAATAATTGGATTTATACGAATCAAAGCATCAAAAAACTTCTCTTGAAGTATCACTTCATAAAAATCATCTCTAGAACTTTCAAAACCATCAGGAGCAATATCTAGTCCACTTTTGTATTCGTACTTTAAATCATCTGTAAATATCTCTATTACTGCTTGTTCTAAAGCATTTTCACTATAATTATTCATCATCTCTCCAAATAGGATTTTCTTCCCAGTTTTCTACAAATCCCATGCTTTCAAGTTTTACTTTTGGGTATTTTTTTATTAAGTTTTTGATTTTCGTTTTAAACTCTATTTCATCTTCACCAATACTTGAAAGAATAAACTCAATAATACTCAATACAAAAAATATTTTGTCATTTAGTTTTATCTCTCTTCCATCTACTAAACTAGTTCTTTTAATACTTTTAAACTCATCTAGTTTTCTCGGTATTTCAAACTTTACACCTAAGGTTTTATTCCAAAGCCTACTATGATGTGCACAAATATTTCGTACTACTGATAATCCATGAAGCCAGTTTTTAAAGACATTGTTATTTATACCTTTTAGTTTAGATATAACTTCTTTTTGTTCCTGTGTTTTTAGGATTGAATACAGTTTTGATATTGTTCCAAACGATACTACTTCTACTACTGCCCAAAGTGGTAAATCTGTAGTTTGATAAGTATCTTTAAAGTGTTTGATAAAGAGTTCTTCTGATCTTTTAGTTTCATCTTTTAGATTTGAGAGTACTTTGTCATAAAAACCTTGAGAACACTCAAAATTTTCTTTTTCTAAGTATCCAAATGATTCGTATCTTAAAGCATGACTATATGTAATTTGTGTACGAAAATATATCTCAATACTCTCTATCGCTTCAAATATGATTTTTCTAAGTTCACTATCAAAATAGTATAATTGAATAATATCTTCAAAAGAAGTATCATCTAAAAAATCATCTTTTTTATCTGTATTTTGGGGCTGTTTAAATGGTAAAAAATAGGCACTAAGTCTATAATAATTTATTCTTTGAAGTTTAGATAATACAAAAGAATCATTTGAAATATTTAGTTTTCTTTGTTTTAAAATAGCTAATTGTTCATCAAAAGTTTTGAACTGTTTTTGATATGTGTTTTCTTGATTTTTTATGTTTTGGAGTTGTTCTTGTAGGTTATTCATAAAGAAAACCCCTTCGTTGGCACTTCATTGAGAGGTGGAAGGGGTGTGTTAATGTAAGTATAACTAACATTCTCTTTATTTTCATTAAAGACCGTACTAACTTTTAAATAATTCAAATAATCACCTCTCATATCAAACCTTTATAAATTAAAAATGTTTTTTAAATTCTTTCCATTTTTCATCATTCATATAACTTTTTTTCTTTGTTGCAAAACTAAAGAATCTTTCTACATCTTCATCTGTCGCTATCCAAAAAACTTGCCTGTTATTTAAAAAGATATTTATAAGCTCTTCTTCTTGTTCGTTAGTATAGTTCGAATATTTAGATAATTGCTCTATTGCATCATGAGTTTTTTCAAAAGATGTTGAATTTCTTAAACTTTCAATTCCATTTACTTTACTTTCTATTGATTTATCAAGACTCTCATATTCAAGAAGTTCACGAGTAGTGTAATCACAAAAAACATTTATCTTTTTTGTATCTTTTTCTATATACAATTGAACAGTATTTAATGGTGTTATATATTTATTTTTAATATGTCTTGATAAAATTTTATCATCTAGTTCTGAACTTAATTGTTTTAAGAAATACTCCTCTTCATAGTAACTTAACCTACTATTTATATAGCTATCATAAGAATCATGTACTGATACTAAAGGATTATCTTCAAAAGCTTCTTTTAAAAGCCCATCTTTTGCAATAAAATAAATTTGTTTTTGTTCCTTCTCAAGAAATTCAAGTATTGTAAAATATATATAAACATCTTTAAATCCCTTATCAGATTCTTTATTTTTTCCTTCAAATGGAGGTTTCTTTTCTATTGCCATTTGTTTAATTTCAAATAATTTTTCATTATTTTCTAGAAAAACAATTGTATATTCAATATCAATAATCGTAATTAGTGTATTTATATGTGATTCAATATCAAAAGACCAAGAAGGATTGAAAGATTTAAATAATTTATTACCAAGTAATGAGTCAGAAAGTTTTTTAAGATTTTCTTTTTTCTTTTGTTTTACTTCTTCAAAAACTATATCAGGAAAATATATTTTTGATGTACATAAATATTTTTTTAGCTCATTTATTGGTAAAATTTGTTCTACATCGTCATTTGTAAATAACTTATTCGTATCAAAAAACACTAAATCTTTAGACATCTAAACTCTTTTCTCACCAGACATTAATTTTGGTAAAAGTTCATCTCTTAAATTTTTCAAGGAACTATTCTCTTTTTGATTATTTTCAATTTTTTCAAAGATTGGATTAACTTTTTTTTCAAATAAATCCAACAATTGCTTATTAAATTTTAATATCTTTAATTTTTTGAAGTCTCTTTTACTAATCTCTTTAAAAGTACTCCCTGATGCTAAAGAGTGAATTTCATCTATTTTTGAATATAACCAAAAATACAAATACTTTAAAGAGAATCTTTCATTTGGAATAAGAGTTATAAAACCTTGATTTGTTGTAGCTGCTTCTGTATTTATTCCTATTTCTCCTACTGTAGCTCTACTTGTTAGCATTAATGAATATGGAGGAAATTCTTTTGCTGAACTATTATTTAAACCATTTATATTAATCTTCTTTGCAGATTTAGAATAAAACATTGAATTGGACTTTGTAATATCCGTAGGAGAAAACCAATTAATATCACCACCTATCCAATAAGATTCATTTTTAGTGGAAGGTGTTCCTCCTCCCAAAATCTCTACATTATCTTCTATTTTACAAACTTCCCAATCAATAGGAATTTCACCCAATTCACTTGATTTGAACTCTCCACCGTTTTCTTTATAGGCTTTGCCCTCATCATTTGGAAAGTTGAAGTTTTCAAACCACTCTTTGAAAAGTGCTGTTGCCATATCTTCCAAAGTTTGGTTCATTTGATTGTTTAGTTCTATTTTATCATCAAAGGCAGATAAAATATCAGCTATTCTTTTTTGTTCGTTTATATCTTGTGGGAATTTAACAACAAAATTCTCTATATCTTTTTTATTTACAGCTGTAAAAGTTGTTCCAGTTGCTAAATTTTCAAATATTTTTTGATTAAACTTTAATAAATAATATAAAAACCTATTCTCTTTATTTTTCATTGATAGAGAAGAAACACCTCTACCAATGCAACATCTATTATTTGCAATATTTAAAGTTCCTACTGGAGCCCTAACACTAAAAAGAATATCATCAATATTTGCCATCTTTTTTGGTTCAGTTGTATATTTTTTAACAAAAGGATAAAACTCACCAAAATCAGTAACACCTTGATAAAATATTTCGCCATTTCCTAATTCATTGTATGAAGTAGACTTTGGAGATTGTCCCATGACAATATTTGCTATCCTAGATAACTCTTTCTCATCCCACCCTTGAGGTAAACTATTATTCATCATCTACCTTAAAACCTAAAGATTTTAAATTCAATTTAATTTGATTTTCCAATTGATTTGATTTTATAAACTGTTTTTTTAGTTCACTTGAAAGTTGCGTCATTTTTTCTTCAAATGGTATTCCATCATCTTCTTCATCTTGTATCCCTACATATCGCCCAGGAGTTAGAACATAGTCATGTGATTTTATCTCTTTTAAGTCTGCTTTTTTACAGAAGCCTTTTATATCTTCATACACTTTACCATCTTTGGCATCTATATTTCTATATGCATGATAAGTATCTGCGATACTTTGTATCTCATCAGGGCTTAGTTCTCTATGTTTTCTAGTTACCATAGTTCCAAGATTTCTAGCATCTATAAAAAGTGTTTCACCTTTTCTATTTCTATGTTTTTCATGCCCTTTGTTTTGAGCTAGTATCCATAAACATACAGGTATTCCAGTTGAGTAAAAAAGCTTATCAGGAAGTGCTACGATAGCATCTACTTTATCATCTTCTATCATAGCTTTTCGTATATTTCCTTCATTTGAAGTGTTTGAGCTAAGACTTCCGTTTGCTAGTACAACTCCACCTATACCCGCTCTACTTCCTAGATGAGTCAAGATATGCGATAGCCATGCATAGTTTGCATTTCCTACTGGTGGGATTCCCCACTTCCATCTGCTGTCTTCTTTTAGTCTATCTCCTCCCCAATCGCTGATATTAAAAGGAGGATTTGCCATAGCAAAATCTGCATTTAGATTTTTGTGTTGGTCATCGTGAAAAGTATCTGCATGATGAGTACCTAAGTTTCCATCTAGTCCTCTAATAGCTAAGTTCATTTTACACAGTCGCCAAGTAGTAGGATTGCTCTCTTGTCCATAGATTGAAATATTGTCTATATTTTGACTATGGTCTTCTATAAATTTTCCAGATTGGATAAACATCCCACCTGAACCACAAGCGGGATCATAAACTCTACCGTTATATGGTTCTATCATCTCAACTATAGTTTTTACTACTGATGTTGGAGTATAAAACTCACCACCAGTAATATCTGCAAACTCATTTAAAAAGTACTCATATACTCTACCCATAAGGTCTTTTTCATCGTGATATTTTGCTGAAATATCAGAGATTAAGTCTATTAGTTCCCCCAGTTTTGTTTTGTCCAAATCTGGTTTTGCGTATCTTTTATCAAGGACACCTTTTAAATTAGCATTTTCTTTTTCTATATGTAAAAGTGCCGTATCTACTACTTTTCCTATTTCAGGAGACTTTGCATTATCTCTTAAAACTTGCCATCTTGAGTCTTGGGGTACCCAAAAGATATTGTCCATTGTGTATTCGTCTTTGTCTTCCTCAAATCCATCGCCTTCGGCTTTAAGTTCTTCATATCTTGTATTAAATTTATCAGAGATGTATTTCAAAAAGATTAGGCCTAGTACTACGTGTTTGTACTCACCTGCATCCATGTTGTTTCTTAGCTTATCAGCCATCTTAAAAAGTTCTTTTTCAAATCCTACGTTTGCTGTAGTTGACATATATTGTATTCCTATAGTGTATAAAGTCTTTTATTTTACCTTTTTACTTATAATGGCATGGTTAAAATATTTTTGCTGGGATTTAATCATCAAATATATCTTTCTCTAATCTATTTATAGTAAATGCCTTTGTTACACCTGCAAGGGTAAGATAGGTACGTTTAGCAACACCAAGTGGAAGATTTGCAGGGATTCCCATATTTTTTTTGGTTTCAAATAAATTCGCTTTTGGAAAGTCTGGTTCAGTACATCCCATACATGGTTGTCCTGCTCTTGTTTTTGAATTTACTTCATTCCATAATATCTTATTACAACTTCCATGAGTAAAAGGTGCTTGACATCCATGATCATAAAACATACAGCCCTCTTTTTTTCCGAACTGGTGATTATCTACTTTATACTCAAAATATTCATTTCTTGTACAACCATTGTGTATAGTATAAGCAAAATGTTCTTTTGGACGTAGGTACTCATCAAGCTTTAGAGTGATATCATTTTTTATAGCATATAAAGTGTTTACTAAAAGTTCTGGATGGATAGGACAGCCTGAGATACTTATAGATTTTTCTTTTAAAATACTAAACCTTTCTACTTCCTCTTTTTCATTAAAATGTAAACCTGTAATATCTTCATATTCACTCTGCCGAAATATCCCACCAAAAGAGGAACATGTGCCAACAGTGACTATTTTAGAAACCACTTTTGAATAGTTAAAAATAATATCATCGAGTTTTTTATCTGCTTTTAAAATATCAGGAGATAATGACCCCTCTAGTAGCAAGATATCACATGAAATAGTTTTATTTACAATTTGTTCTAATGAATAATCAGAGTCAATAATAGGATGATAAATAAATTCAAAATCGTTTAAGAATTGTTCTAAATAGGGATAGTTTAAAAAAGAGTGAGTATTACCATTACAAGCTAATCCTGTAAGCCATAATACTTTTATCTTTTGTTTCATTTTTTATTATACACTTAGTGCTTTATAGATATTAAAAGAGATATCATCTATATATTCATCTAAATTTTTAGGCAAAATATTTTCACCTTTTAAAAAAACCATTCCACCAAGATATCCCATAAAAAGTCCAAAAGCGCTAAAAAAATCTTGGTCTCTTAAGTCACCCGCTTTTACACCCTCTTCAAAATAGATCATAATCTCTGTAACGAATTCATTTACACAAATCATCCCCTCACATCCATCTTTAAAAATTTCCCTATTTGATAGGTATATTCTTAAAAAATAGTCAATCATCTCAGGACGCGCTAGAGCAATTTTAAAATATATTTCTACTATTTTTCTTGTTTTTGCCTCAGTACTTATATCTTCTTCATTTATTTTTTTAAGTTCTTTACCTAAATAAATAGAGATAAATTTGATAATCTCTTTTGCCAAAATATCTTTAGATTTAAAATAATTATACATATTTCCAACACTCATTTTAAGTGCATTAGCTATGTCTGGTATCGTCGTGTTATAAAATCCTTTTGATGCAAATAGCTCTAAAGAACACTCTATAATGTCATTTTTTCTTTGTTGTTTTTTGTCTAACAATATTTTTCCTATCGAAGTTTAGTAAATTAGTATACTATATATTTGGTTACTCTATAGTTATAATCCATATTTATGAATATATCTTTGTAACATTGACTCATTTCCTATTAATCCACCTTGATGAATATAAAGATACCTATAACTATCATCAAAATTATTAAGCAAGGTATTCCAACCTATTGGATCATATAATAAATCAAACTCTATAGTTGTTTCTAAGTGAAGTTCTTTCCATACGATATAATTTTCTTTGTACAATTTTCCAAAGTGATATTTCTTTTTTGTCTCATAAATTGTTGGGTGTTTTGATTCATCTAATTCTAAGTACAAAAACTGTTTTTTTAAATAGCTTGCATCCCCTACACATGCACAAGTTAAAACCTCTATATCTAAGTATCTTTGTAAAAATAAAGCCGTTGTACCTGTACCACTTGGTAAAAACACTTTAAGATTATCTATTTTATGAAGTTCTTTGTATTCACTTATTTCTTTTGCTAGCAACTCTAAACCATAGCAAGCTTCTTCTAAAGCACCACCCTCTTCTATAAAAAGTGTTGTTTTGTTTTTATCAATATTTTCTTTTGAAAACTCTTCATCTATTATTAGATTCATACCATTTTGTAATGCATATTTATAGTTACCTTGAGGATTTTCTTTTAAATAAGATGGCATATGATTTGTATAATAAATAAACTTCCAGTTTTTTAATTTTGCCAAAACAGACAAGCTATACATTGCGTTTGATTGATTTGAACCATGACTAACTAAAGTATCAGTATGAGGAAATTCTTTTTCTAAAAAGTAGAAAAACTTTCGAGCTTTATTTCCCGAGAAATCTTTATGAAGTAAATCATCTCGTTTCACTAAAAACTTTTTATCTTGAAATGTAACACTATTTATTGGGGAGTTTTTTATATTTATCATAATGTATTCTACATAAAAAAAGGCAAGTATCAAAGATACTTGCCTTTTATATCTAAAAGTTAAAGAATTATTTTCTAAGTTCTTTAATTTTAGCAGCCTTACCTTTAAGACCTCTAAGGTAGTGAAGTTTAGCTCTTCTAACATCACCACATCTTAGTACTTCAATAGATTTTAAACTATCAGAGTATAATGGGAAAATTCTTTCAACACCAACACCGTTAGCACCGATTTTTCTGATTGTGAATGTATTTGAAACACCTTCACCTTTTAAAGCAATAACAATACCTTCAAAGTTCTGAACTCTTGTTTTGTTACCTTCTTTAATCTCAACACCTAATCTTAGTGTATCACCAGCTCTAAATAAAGGAATCTCTTTAGATTCAACTTGTGCAGCTTCAAACGCAGCAATGTATTTATTTTTCATTTTTTTTCCTTATGTCGGGGGTATGTGTCATTTTAGATACCCAAAGTGCCCCATTTATGGTCTAAAATACTGAGTTTTGTATTTAGACAGCTTACTTTTTAAGTTGCGTATATTAGCGTGATTTCCCTTTAATAATTCTGAAGGAACACTTAAACCATTAAATGAAACTGGCTTAGTAAAAGACGGTGCTTCTAAAGATACTTTTGCATTTTCATTAGGATTGTAACTTTCATCTGTTAAAGAATCCATATTTCCTAAAACACCATCTACATTTCTACTAATAGAATCTGCCATTATCATAGATGGTAACTCTCCACCTGTTAAGATATAGTCACCTATACTAAAAACTTCATTTGCATAAGTTTCTATAACTCTTTCATCGATACCTTCATATCTACCACTTACCATAACAATATTTTTCTTTTTTGCTAATCTTTTGGCATCTGACTGATTAAAAGGTTTTGCTGCTGCTAATGGGAAAATGATATATGCATCTTTATCTTTTGATTTTATATCATCTAAAAGATCAAAAAGAGGTTGAGGGAATATGAGCTGTCCAGCACCACCTCCACATAATGTATCATCAACTTTTTTGTGTTTATTTGTAGTGTAATCCCTTGGATTATAAAACTCATAATTAATTAAATCTTTTTCTACTGCTTTTTTTAAAATAGAGTCTTTAAAATATGGCTCTATTAAATTGGGGAATAATGTTACAAATGAAAACTTCATACTATTTTAAAATATCCTTTTCTGCTTTACCTATATAAAAACCTTGAAGATAATCAACTTCATGTTTTGTAAGTAGTTTAGCTATATCTTCTGAAAATACTTGCTCTGCAACTACTTCTAGATTTAGCTCTTTTATAATTTTTACAATATTGGAAACTATGACAACAGCATGTTGGTCTGTATACATATTTTCTATTAAACACTTATCTAATTTTACAATATCTACATCTAAATTAATAATATAATTAAAATTAGAATAACCACTTCCAAAATCATCAATGGCAACTTTTGCACCATAACTTTTTACTTTTTTTATAAAATTATTTAAAAGTACAAAGTCTGATATCTCTTCTGTTTCGAGTAATTCTATAACTACATTTGAACTATATTTGTATTCTTCTAGATTATCAAATAATATTTTCATTGTTTCGTCATTTATTATATCACTCAACGCAATATTAATCGAAAATTTAATATCAGATATATCTCTGAAATATAGAAATGCTTTTTTTATTACGGACTGTGTTATTATATGATATTTTCCACTTGAAATAGCAATATCCAAAAACTTATCTGGGGTATGAATATTTCCATTTTCTTCAATTCTTACCAATGTTTCATATTTATTAATACATTTTGCTTTAGTATCATATAAAGGCATAAAATAAGGAACAATTTGATCTTTCAGTATTGCATTGTTAAGTGTATTTAGACATGATATGTGATGTTTCTCTTCATCTTGTATAGCAACACTTTTATCAAATTTAAAAATATTTATCTTATGTTTTTTAGCCTCTTTTAAAGCTATAGTTGAATTTTCCAAAACATCTTTATTTGTACCAAAAGAATATCCTAAAGTTAAATCTAAAATAAATTCAGTATCTTTATAGTTATAAACAAATTTCTTTACCTCTTCAGCAAAACGAAGAACATCTTTCTCTTCAATATTTCTATCATACACAACTGCAAACTGATCAGCATAAAGTCTATAAAGTACACCATCATGATTTAGTACAACATTGAGATTTTTTGTAAACTGTTTTAAAATAAAATCTGATACATGATTTCCATATACCTTATGAAGTTTACTAAACGATTTAATATCCAATAAAATTAATGATAGCGATTTATTTTTCACTTCTAAATCATGCTGTAACTTAGTAAGATTATTTATCGATGTTAAATCATCAGTGTAAATTTTTTGTATTAATTTATCATAATAATATTTTATAGTAATCAACAAATTATTGAAATTACTTTGCAATAAAGCAAGCTCAGTGATATTTGTATCAATATTAACTCTTTTAGTCAAATCTTTACTTGCTTGGATTTCTAGAATATTATCAGTTAGTTTTACGACAGGTTGTACCATCTTTTTGTTAATAATAAAAAAATAAAAATACGCCACAACTAATGAAAATAAAACAAAAAAAACCATTACATATAAAAAAATCATGTCTAAAGATATTTTAATTTCACTTTGAGGAAAACGAACGTCAAGCACACCATTTATAGAACCATCAACAGCGTTAATATGACAATGATTACATTCAGTAGTAGTTTTCATAGGATATAAAAACCTTACCTCACCAGTGTTCTCATCTAGTTTAAAAATCTCTTCACCACTCATCGCTCGTTTAATTAAAGGATCAGACTCGGTAATTTTTTTATCTTTTTCAATAATTCCAAACAACTCTTCAACTTGTGGACTTCTGTAAGATGATATTTTCATACCATTTCGCACTATCTCTAGTCTTTTTATAATTTTATCAAGATCCTCTTTTGTCCATCCTTCTTGCATTCTGGTGTTCATAGTTTCAAAAATCAATTGAGAGGTCTTATGTGCGTCATCTTCAGCCAAATTGCTTACAGCTGTTTGCTTTAAATATTCTGTAGAAATAAATAAAATAAATACACTAATAAATAAAACAGATATAACAATTCTGATAATTAGTGTTTTATTTGATATATATTTATTATTCAACTTCTTCCTTTACAAAATTTCTAAATTAAAACTGTCACTCATTATTTCAATAATTACTTTATAATTATCTTCTTTATTATCTAAATCTGAAGTGATTATTTTTGTTAATGTGTTTGATTCAACATTTTCAAAGATATATAAGAGTTTTGATTCGATATTAGATAAGAAAAGATCTCGAATTTTATTTGCTTTACGTAAAACATCATCTGATTCATCCATATTGATACCCATCTCATCAAATTCAAAATTATTGTATTCATCACAAAAATTATAAAATCTACTAATAAGTCTTTTTTCTTCTATTAAAGCATATGATAATTTTGAAAAAACTTCATCTTTTATGAGTTCATTTTCATCATCCAATATCTCTTCATCAACAATCTGTGTTTGCCTACTCATAAATACTCCAAATCGTTTTTTCATCTAAGTTTGGTCTATTTTCTAATACTTCAAATGGTTTATATCTTTCTTTATATCCCATACTATAGTGGTCTTTTATCCAATATCCCAAATATAAATAAGGTATTTTATTTTGTTTTGCAATACTTATTTGTGCTAAAATTGAAAACTGTCCGATTGATAAGTTTTCATATTCATGATCATAATAACAATAAACAGCAGACATTCCACCTTGTAACATATCACTCAAAGCTACACCAATAAGTTTGTCATCTCTAAAATATAAAATCTCTTTACCGTAGTTATGAGCACCATTTACATACGAATTATTGTACTCTTGAACATCAATAATATTTTCATTCCAATTCTTTTTTTGCGTCATAAATTCATGATATTTATTAAATAAATCTATATGTTCATATGTTACAGTTGGCTTTTGTACATAAACTTCTGTATTTTTATTTTTGTTTAATACTCTTTTTTGACTTTTTGAAAATTGGAATTTTTCTATATCTATTCTTATTGTTGTACACTTATTGCATTCTTTACATTCTGGTACAAAATGCATATTGCCAAATCTACGCCAACCACGTTCTAACATTTTTAGTTGTTCATCAGAGCTACAGTTTTCCATATATTTATATCGTATATCACATAATTTATCGTCAAAATACGAGCACTGTTTATCCTCTTCTAAAAACTCAAGAACCTGAGACTTTCTAAACATCTATTTTCCTAAACAAAACTCACCGAACATCACATCTAACATTTGAGTATGTTCGTATGGTCTAGTTATATTAGACATATGTGCCAATGCTTCATTTATATGGTGTGCAAAAAATTCTAATTCTCCTGTTTCTAAAGGAGAATTTGCACTATTTATATTCATTAACGTTGATTCTACTTCATTAACTTGTTGTTTTGATATAAGAGTCACATCATCACCACTTGTATTTTGATTTAAAATTTGTTCTATATTATTAATTAGCTCTGATATATTTTCTTTCGCATTTAGTGAAATTAAATCATTTCCTATTTTTGAAGTATCTAATTCTTCAGTTAAATCTGATTTATTCTTCACTATCAATTTTTCTTTTGCAGTTGAATCTAATAAATTAACTATTTTTTCATCTTCATTATCAAACTTTCTACTACCATCAAATAAAGCAATAATAATATCTGCTTCCTCAATTGCTTCAATAGATTTTTCAATCCCTATTTTTTCTATCTCATCACTTGCTTCTCGTATACCTGCTGTGTCAACTATTTTAATAATATGTGAGCCTATTTTTACACTCTCTTCAATTGTATCTCGAGTTGTTCCTGCAATATCACTTACAATAGCTCTATTAAAATTTAGCAACTTATTTAATAAACTCGATTTTCCAACATTTGGTTTTCCAATAATTGCCACTTTAAAACCATCTATTAAACCTTCACGTCTTTTACTTGCATCTAAAGTATTTTGCAATTTGATAGTAATAGCATCTAATTTTACTTTTATTTGTTCAAAAATATCACTAGGTAAATCTTCTTCTGCATAATCAATATTGACTTCAGTATATGCAAGCATAAACAGTAAATCTTTTCTTATATCATCTACAAAATTTTTCAATTCACCTTTGAGTTGACGAGCTAATAGTTTCACAGCATCTTCACTCTTAGCTTCAATCATTTTACTAATTGCTTGCGCTTGAGAAAGATCAATTTTCCCATTCAAAAAAGCACGTTTTGAAAATTCTCCAGGATTAGCAGCACGTGCGCCAGACTCTATACAACTTGATAAAACAAGATTTGTAATAGCAACTCCACCATGACATTGAAATTCTACTATATCTTCACCCGTAAAAGAATGTGGATTTTTAAAATAGATCAATAATGCTTCATCTATTAACTCATTTTTTGTATCATATATTTTTGATAAAGTAGCCATTCGAGGAGATAGTTGAAGGTTATTAGTTATCTTTTGGGCAATTTTTAATGCATCAATACCACTTAATCTTACGATTGATATTGAACCTATTCCGTTCGCTGTAGCTATTGCTACTATTGTATCTTCTTGGTACATATTCTAATTTCTATATTCGTTAATCAAAATGTATTTTTCACCTTTTTGTGTTGTTTTTACGGCTACATATTTATCTGGGAATTCATCCCTTAATTTTGTAAGTGCAATATGAACTAAAATTCCATCTAGAATTTTTGTTTTAAAATAACCCTCACTTTTTATAGTTTCTATAACTGGTTCAAGATATGCATATATTGCTGATTCTTGATTTGCTAAAAACTCTGCTACTTCAAGACGTAACATCATGTTGTATTTTTCATTAATCCAATTGAATAATATATAAGACAATGCCTTATATCTATATCCTTCTTTGCCAATTAATAATGCACTATCAGTTCCTGAAAATTCAATATACACAGTTTTTTCAGCATCAATAATATCAACTTTAATTACATCTATCTCATAACATAAATTAGAAAATAAAGTATTTATCTCTTGAGATATTTTATTTACTAATTCTTTATTATCTGATTTTACTATAGGAGAAAAGTGTAATTGCTCTTCGTTTGAAGTATAAAAATCATCAAAAAGTTCTTCTTTTTGTAGTTGTTTTACCATCGTTGGGACAACAGTGTTCTTTTGTTTTTCTTCTTCATTTAATGCATCTAAACGAGAAGATAATGTTTCGATTTTTACATCATGATTCTTGCTTTTTTTAGAATCTACATTATCATTATAAATTGTATTTTTTATGATTTTAGCAGTGATTACTGCATTTTTTGCAAAAAAACCTAAAAAACCTTTGCTTGGAGCTTGTTGTATTTCAATCTCCAAGTTGGTAATAGAACAGTTTAAAGACTCAGAAGCTTTTTCATAAACTTCTTCTAAAGTTTTAGCTTCAAAAGTATGGACTTCATTACTAGATACTTCTAACATCTTTGTTCCTTTTATTTTTTCTTAGTATTACTCTTCTCTTCTAAATGCTTTTCATGTCTAGCTTCTCTAGCATTTTTGAAAATTGTATTAACATAGTATTGTTGACCAATTGTAAATAAGTTATTCACAAACCAGTATAATGTAAGTCCTGCTGGGAACCACAAGAAGAAGAATGTAAATACAACAGGTAATAACTGAAATATTTTTTGTTGCATTGGATCAGCCATTGTATTTGGAGTAATCTTTTGTTGGAAATACATAGTCGCACCCATTGCAATTGGTAAAATAAAATATGGATCCATAACGCCTAAATCATCAATCCATAAAATCCACTCCGCACCTTTAAGCTCAATAGAATTTAATAATACTCTATAAATTGCAAAAAATACAGGGATTTGTAAGATAATAGGAAGACATCCACCCATTGGATTAGCACCCTCTTTTTTATACAGTTCCATCATATGCATAGAAGCTTTTTGTTTATCATTTGAATATTTTTCTTGAATAGCTTTAACTTTAGGAGCTAACTCTTTTAATCTATTCATAGAAACCATACCTTTATGCGATAATGGAAATAAAACAAGTTTAATTAAAATTGTAACAAAAACAATTGTCCAACCCCAGTTTCCAATATAATCATGCATAAATTGAAGTAATACAAACATAGGTTTTGCTATAAAAGTAAACCAACCATATTCAATAATAGTTGTAAGTCGAGAATCTAAAGCACTCAATGTTTTATGTTCTTTTGGTCCAGCATATCCACTTAAAGAGATATTATCTTTACCATGAATAAAAATTTGAGGAGAGTCATCAGAATCTTTCATAACACTAATAGACATACTTGTATTATAGTTGTATAAAACAGATGTATAATATCTATCAAATGCAGAAGCAGCGTTTACTCCAACAAATTCTACATTTTTAACCATATCTTCATCTTCAATAATATTTAATGTTCCATCATTAAGACTTAATAATGCACCATGGTCAGCATACATATCTGCTAATACATCTGGTCTAAACCCTGTTGTTATAAAAAAGTCAGCATTATTTGTACTTGACGCTGTAATATCATAGTGTCCATCAGGGTAAAATGTTATTACTTTTGTAAGAGTAGTATTTGTTAATTTTTGAGTAAGTACTAATTTACCAACATTTTTTGTTGCATCAACATTTACACTAGACGCTATTACATTATTATTAAATGCTTCTTCATTAGTTTTTCTATCTGAAAATCGCACTTCTAATGGTTTTAATTGATTAATATCAAATAATTTTATTCTTTTACCATCTTCAGTTACATATTGTTCCTCTTTTAATGTAACTTGGTAAATTCTACCTAAACTATCGATTTCTATTGTATTCTTTTGTGTCTCAATAGTAGTGATAATATTTGTAGTTGATACAACAGCTGGTGCAGAGTTTGTTACAGCAGTTGTAGCACTTGTTGGTGCAGAATTAGGTGTTGCCATAGGTGCATTATTTGCACTAGGAGTTGCAACATTTTTAGTTTGCATTGTTTGTGCATTTTGCGCATTTGCTTGATTAACTAGCTCTTGTTTTGGTTGAAGATATAGAAAATCATAAGCAATAAAAAATGCAAAAGATAAAACAGTTGCTATTAATATTCTCTTTTGAGTTTGCTCTTTGTTTGTTGTGTCAGTTGGTTGTGCCATTTAGTTGTCCCATGTTGTATTGTGTTGAAGTATTAAGCAGTAATTATTTTTTACCGGTACTTTCCAGTATTTTACCTTAATCTTTTTAAATTTTAGATTTATTTGTGTATTTTCAGGACATTTCACTTTAACATAATCAAATCCCCCTGGAAATAGTGGATTACATTTTAATATTCGCAGTGTTGAATAAAACATTGCATAAAAAAAATTATTGTGTTCAAATTGCATTTTTGCGTATGATGAGCAAGTTGGATGGTATCTACAACTTCCAAAAGATAAAACAGTTAAATATTTTTGATAAAATGTTATAAAATAAAGTATTATTCGTTTCATTTAAATAAGTCTAATTTTTTAATTGCATATTTAAAATCGTTTTTGAGTAGTTTGTGTGTTCTTTCAAATATTGCATTTTTTGCAACAAGTACGTACTTACCATGCTTAAGTTCATTTTCTTTTTCTAAAACTAAAGCTCTTAAAAGCCTTCTTGCTTTATTTCTGTGAACTGCATTACCTACTTTTTTAGAAGAAACAAAAGCAATATTGAGATCATTGCTTTCTTTAAAAAAAACAACAAAACTATGTGTATGCCACTTTTTGTTGCTTTTATATATTTGATTAAACTCTTTTTGAGTGTTTATTCGGTGTGATTTGCTTAAACAGCTAATCTTTTTCTACCTTTAGCTCTTCTAGCTTTAATAACTTTTCTACCATTTTTTGTAGCCATTCTTGTTCTGAAACCATGAGTTCTTTTTCTTGGTGTGTTGTGCG
>Ga0193961_1000055_pt1 | contig 44529 bp, 39 predicted proteins | sample FB_4_MG_FD_140371 | JGI IMG/M metagenome (GOLD analysis project Ga0193961, IMG submission 140371) | Microbial mat bacterial communities from the Broadkill River, Lewes, Delaware, United States - FB_4_MG | ecosystem: Environmental > Aquatic > Freshwater > River > Microbial mats | place: USA...
GATAGATGTAGATGAAGAGGGAAGAATAAAAGTACTCTTTGCTTTTGAAGAAAACAAAACCACATCTACCTATCTTAAGATAATGCAAGTAAGTGCAGGAGATAATTATGGCTTTATGTTTCTTCCTCGTGTTAATACAGAAGTATTAGTAGAATTTAAAAATGGTGATCCTGATGAACCATTTATTTTAAAGTCTTTAGCAAATGGGAAAACTACAATCAATTAAGAGGTATTTTTTCCTCTTTTTAATAATATTATTTTAAAAAAGTTTTTTTAATAAACTTAGATACTTCTTTTGGATTATAGGAAACTATTAAACATGGTTCTTCTATTATTCCATAGTGAGTTAATTCTTTAATAACTTTCACCTCTCCAAATTTTGAAAACATTTTAAAATGTTCTTTTTTAATACCTGACAAAGCGAGATCAACATTATTATGTATTACAAGATTACACATTGCTCTCATTAAATATTTAAATTCTAAATTTAAACCTTTATCTCTATATTTTACAACATTTCTTGATATTTCACCGATAAGAGGGTATTCGCTTCTCAATATATCTAAAGAATTAATCTTATCCGTTGGCAATTTATTATCTGAATCAAAAATAAGTCGACATGTTCCACGAAACTCTCCATCTTTTTCATAATAAGCTATTGCGGATGTTTTATCAAAAATATCAAAATTTAGACCTTCTATTGTATCAGGAAATGCTCTTTCGTATTCTATATCATGAAAAACATCACTTCTTAACTTAAAAACTTCCACTAGAGATTCTGCTGTTGTAGTTAGTTTTAAATTTTGGTTTCGTTCTTGCCAAATAATTTTTTTATTAAACGCGATACTCTCATCTATAACCTCTTCTAAAAATACTCTTTTTCTAAATAGTTCTAATGCATACATTTGTTGTTCATTAAAATCATCAGGCATATAGTCTAGTCTTTTATTTATATTATATTCCACCAAGTCCTTAAAAGTATCAAGAGTACTATTTTTATTTATATTTATCATTTTCTATCCTTTTTTTAGATAGAAAACTTTACAGGCTAGGTGTCACATTTGGCGTCACAAAAAAAATTTGGATTATTTAGGTAGTGTTAAAAAATTAATTTATTAAATAAGAACAAGGATATAATTACAGATTATAATTTAAGAAGAGAGTTTACAGCCAAAGGAAGGAATAGTTTCTATTAATCTATGTTCAAGTTTCATTCTCAGCCGATAGATTAAAGTTCTCAGTGTACTGTCAGAAACTGTCTCTTCAGGCCAGATTTCATAAACTAATTGATTAAAGGATACTATATTTCCTCTCGCATTCAGAAGAATATTCAAAAGTTTTTTTTCTTTTAAACCTAACCTCATAGGGATATTTTGATAAAATAGGCTTTGATGTTCTTGATCATAATAATATCCATTTCCTACTACAGTCAAATTTTCACCAACTATTAGTTTATTTTTATTTTTATTTTTTTGCTCTATTTTATAAATAGAAAGTTTAATCGTAGATTTAAGATCATCTCTTTTAAATGGTTTTGACATATAATGTAAAGGATTTGTTTTAACAGCTCTATTAATTGTCTTATCATCACAAAATGCAGTTAGATATATAAGGGGAATACTCTTAATTTGTTGGATAGCAATCGCAGTTTCTATGCCATCTTTACTATTATCAAGATTTATATCCATTAGAATTAAATCTGGAATATTCTTATGCACACTTGCAATTGCATCATCATAGTTTAGTACACAATCAATTACTTTTAAACCAAGATATTCAAGTGTACTTTTTAGTTCCATTGCTACTATAACTTCATCTTCTACAATAAGTACTTTATATTTAGGAATCATTCCAACTTATCTCTACAGTAACGCCATCTTCTGACTTAATATCAATTGTTCCTTTAAAATGTATTTTTACAAGTGATTCGATAAGAAGCAAACCCAAAGTGTCAGATTGTGTTGCTTGTTCATAGCCTATTCCATTATCTGATACAATTAGTTTAACCTCATTATCATTTTTATATAACTTTACATCTACCTTACCATTATTATCAGGAAAAGCATATTTAAATGAATTTGTTAAAAGTTCATTAAAAATAAGCCCACAATATATAGCTTGTTTTATTTTTAAATTAACACTAATATTTAACTTAACCTCTATATCATGTTCGAAACTATATTGTAATTCATCTATTAAAATAACAAAATATTCATTGACATTGACATCTTTGATATTATCACTTTGATATAGTATTTCATGAAGATGACTCATAGCATTAATTCTATTTTGTATTGTATTTAGAATATCTTTATATTTTTCATCATCAATCTTATCATTTTGAAGACGAATTAAGGAGACTATCGTTTGCATATTATTTTTTACTCTATGATTTATCTCTTTTAATAGTATTCCTTTTTCATCTAACGCTTCTTTAAGGTCAAGGGTTTTTTCACTTACTTGAATTTTCAGTCTTTCCTTCTCATTTTGTTGTTGTTCAAATAATCTTTCATTTGCTTTGTTTCGTTCTACTTGTAAAGTATTGATTTTATTTGACAAAGCTATAGAGAATATAATAGCTTCAAGAACAAATGCTATCTCAATAAAATATTCAAAATATTCATAAATATTAAAAAGTCCTTTACTTGACAAATACATGAATATAAATGCAAAAAAAATGACAAATCTACCAAATAATATAAAATATGCTTGTTTATTCTTTTTTACTGCACTATATATTGTTACATAAATAAGATATACTGATACTATTAAAGGAAAAATATTTCTGTAATTATCTAGAAAATCAGAAAAAACAAATATAATAATAGATATAAACATTAATATTAATAAAGTATTTAATACAAGATTTATAATTTTATACTGAGGTATATTAAGAAAATGCTTTGTAAAAAATGCTAAAGCAAAAATAGGGAGGGAAACTATAAAAGACGCAGATTCCACAAAATAATAAATAATATGGGAAGGCAGGAAGTATATAAATGCTACGCCAACATAAACAAGATGATGTACAATTGTTCCTAAGATATAAAAAACATAATATATGTAACTTTTATCCTGAGTTACAAAATATATCACTACATTATAAATAGCAAGAATAAGCATTGAACCAAAAAATAATGCTAAAATAAATTGATGTTCAACTTCATTTATATAAAATTTTTTTGTATTCCATAAGTTAAGTTTAATTATTAATGCCGTCACATTTGATGAAAGTTTAAAATAATACGTTCTTATACTATTCGATTCTACTGTTGTATAAAATATTGGATTTATGAATCTTCTTTGTTTATCAATGTGTAACAACCCATCTTGATAACTGGATTTACCATCATAAAATATAATGTTCGTGGTGAGAGTATTATCATATTCAATAATCTTATCAATTCTTTTATTCGTATCATTTTTTAGTACTAACTTTACCCAAACAGTAAAATCAGGAGAATAACCATAGCCTAATGTTATTTTATCATTAGAAATAAAAGCCCTTTCCTTTTTTTTAATATCATTAATTGTAAGATTATTTGTTTTATCAATATAAATACTTGCATGAGGTAAAAGATCAATCTTGCCTTTTAAAGTACCTATATCCAATATCTCTGAAGAAAAAGAGCTATTCACCAAAAATAAGATAACCATAATAAAACGTATCATTGTAAATTTTACTCCTTTAGTATAAATAATAACAAGTATTATATCTATACAAAGTCACAAAAAAAATCACATTTTATAAATTATAAAATAATCCTTTATCAAAAACTACGAAGAGCAACTAATATGAGAGATACCACCTATATCAAAAAGTTGTTTTTCTTTTTTCTTATAGTATTTTTCTTCTATCTCTTTTGATTGTTCTGCATATGGATTTGTCATGATTTCTTGCAGTTCTCTTACCATCGAGTAGTCACCTTCTCTTGCTTTTTTGTATGCAGGTACAAGTATCCATTCTCGTAGAGTATATTTTGGATTTGTTTGTTTCATCTTTTGTGAAAGTTTTTCACGAGATTCTGCAGTATTTATATCGATATTTGTTTTCCATTTTTCTAGCCATATTGACCACCTATTTTGAAGGTTTTCATCAATATCATTATAAAAACTCTTTTCTAGTCCTTGTATATTTTCTGGTATTTCTGAAAGTTCACGGAAAAATAAAGTGTAATCAACTGATGTATCTATCATAAGAGTTTCTAACTCTTCAAATAATTCAGCATTAAAAGTATCTAATCCTAATTTTTTTGCCCACATCTTTTCCATCTCATTTTGCATCACATCATCAAAACCTTTTTGTATCTCATTTAACTGAGCAAAATAGTTTTCATCTGAACCTAAAAGATGCTGTATAGCAGTACAAAACATATAAAAGTTTCTGTTTGCTGCTACGGGTTGATTTAAGAAAGCAAAGTGACGACCACCACCTGTCCATGGCTGATATTTAGGATCAAACATATCACAAAATCCAAACGGTCCATAGTCTAAAGTATATCCTCCAGCAGGACAATTATCACCGTTAAAGTTTCCTTGACAGTATCCTACACGAATCCAGTTTGCCACAAGAGAAGTCAATCGAGCACGGAATTTTTTTGCTAAAAGTAATACTTTTTCCTCTATAGGTAATGAGTTATCAATCTCTTCACTATACTCACGATCAATAAGATGTAGTACAAGTTTTTCCAACTCCTCTTTTGCATGAAGGTATTCATTTTTTCGTGTACGTCTAGAGAAAAGTTCTAGTTGCCCTACTCGTATAAAAGATGGTGCCACTCTTGTAGAGATAGCTACATTTTCAGATATCAGCATATCTGGATCAAAAGAGTGTGAATCTTCAGAGTACCATGGTCTTTGAACTTTTTCGTTAAAAGAAGTATATAAACTTAAAGATCGTGAAGTTGGTATACCAAGAGCATGCATATGTTCTTGTGCTAAAAATTCACGCACACTAGAACGCAATACTGCACGACCATCTGCCCCACGACAATATGGTGTTCGGCCTCCACCTTTGAGTTGCATCTCCCATCTTTTTCCATTGAGTACAGCTTCAAGTATCGAAACTGCACGTCCATCCCCATAGCCATTTCCTGTTTTAAAAGGACACTGGTCATAGTACTCTCTTCCATAAATAGAAAGTGCATATCCGCATGCCCAACCAAATTTTTTGATAGGTTCAGGTACATCTGATAAATCCCCTGAAAACATAGCAATAAAATCAGGTGATAAAGCTAAACTATCATCAAAACCAAGCTCTTTAAATAATGTTTTACTATGAGCTATATATTCTGGATTTGCGATAGGTGTAGGTTCTACGTGAACAAAATGACCAGAAAAAACTTGCCTAGGGAAGTGATCTACGCCATCTTTTGTAGACTTTGGATCAGGAGTAAGAGTATCCAATAAAGAGTAGTCTACTTGTTTTGCTAAATCATTGAGTGTTTTGACTATTGGTGTATTTTGTTTTGATGTTATCATTTATTTCCCTTTTATGATGTATTTTAACTTATCCATCAAAAAATAACTTAATAAATATAAACTAAATTTATCTATAAAGTGTAAGCAGCATATATGTGTAAGAAACAGCGTGTTTAAAGTCTATTCTTTATTCATCATAATTTTACTCAACATTAATACTAGCATAAAATAAAAAAACTAATTTAAATTCTTGATGTAAGTCAAAGACATATAAGAATTATTACTATAAACTTACATAAATAAAAAGGAATAACATGAAAAAAACACTATCAATCGGACTACTATTAACTTTGGTTTCTACACTATCATATGCAGATGCATACAAAAAATGTATTGGCTGTCATGGAGCAAACGGAGAAAAAGTTGCATTAGGTAAAAGTAAAATCATTAAAGATATGACTAAAGCTGACTTAGAAGCTTCTCTTTTAGGTTACCAAAATGGTACATATGGTGGAGCAATGAAAGGTTTAATGGTAGGTCAAGTTAGATCTTTAAGTGCAGCAGATATTAAAGATATTGCTAACAGAATCGGAAAATAATTTTTTATTTAGTCAACTTTAAAATTTAAAGTTGACTAAAATCTCGAAAATACTACACACTAACTTCCAAAAAAAATATTTATAATTAAAAATTTTATATATTGACACTATCTAACACTATTTTATTCTATTCTTTGATTATGAAAAAGCTAAATAAACAAAACATTGAAGAGATACAGTTCCTCACAAAAGATTTAAAAGTTTTATATGTTGAAGATGATAGAGATGTTAGAAATAAATTTTCTGCAGTTCTTGACAATATTTTCAATAATGTTAAAGTTTGCGTAGATGGGAGAGATGCTATACAAAAATATACCATAGATTACAATCAAAAGATTTTCTACGATATTATTATTACAGATATGTATATGCCTGTTGTAGATGGCATCGAGCTTTCAAAGTTTATATTACAACAAAATAAACAACAAAAAATACTAGCAATTTCAGCATATAATGATAGCGATATCTTAGAGTCGATTATAAACTCTGGCATCACTAACTATATACAAAAACCAGTAAAAATAGGTAAACTACTCGAAGTAGTACATACAATAGCAACAGATATAAAAATGGAAAAAGAAGAAAAAAATGAAAAAATACAAACACATAATTATCTAAAAAACTTTGATTTTAATACTGGTTTTAAAAATATAAACTCTTTATATACTGATTTAAATAATAGTGATGATAAAAATATTATTATCATAGAGATTAAAAATTTTCATAAACTACAAACAATATTTACTATTGATGAAGCAAATATTATCATTCAAGAGTTTGAACAAAATCTTAAAATTTATACAAAAAATAATACCTCTATTTATAAAGAGAGTTCAAATAAATTTATATATTTAATTGATAAAGCATCTAATTTAGAACAAACAATAAATAAATTAGAATGTGAACTACAAGATAATCGTTTACATACTGTAATAGGTGCTAGTAAAGACAATACGAACCTACTAGGAACTGCAAATATGGCTTTAAATTCAGCTTCTCAAAAAGGGTTTAAACATAAGATATATACGTCTGAACTTGACTTAACGCATGAGTATAAAAACAACGAACGAATGTGTTATATCATCGATAATGCTATAGAACACAATAATGTATTTCCTGTATTTCAACCGATTTATGACAAAAGCAAAAATATCATCAAATATGAAGTACTGATGCGTATATCAAATATCTGCAATGGGGAAGAGAAAGTTTTTTATCCTGGAGATTTTTTAAAAATTTCTATGCAATCTAATAGATTTCATGAACTCTCTTTTATCCTTATAAATAAAGCATTTGAAGCTCTTCAAAATAGTACAAAACAGTTTTCACTCAATATATCATACGATGATATTAAAAATGATATTTTAATCACTGAAATAGAAAACCAAATAATAAAACATAAAAATATTGGAAATAGACTAATATTAGAAATACTAGAAACAAATGATATAGAAGATTATGAAGTGATAAAAAAATTTATCACTCGTTTTAAAAAATATGGTGTCCAAATAGCCATAGATGATTTTGGATCAGGTTACTCAAATCTAAACCACATCATAAACTTTCACAGTGATTATATCAAAATAGATGGTTCTCTAATCAGAAATATTCAAAAAGACAGTACATCTTTTACTATTGTTAAATCTATTGTATCTTTTGCAAAAGAGTTAGGCATTAAAACTATTGCAGAATTTGTTGAAACAAAAATTATTTTCGATACATTAAAAACAATTGAAATAGACGAATTTCAAGGATACTACCTTTCTAAACCACTAAGAGCAATCTTTAAAGAATAAAACTATGAAGAAGTAGATTCTAGTTTATACTCAACATAAGGGGTGATTACATGATGATTATCCATAACATCCAATAAATCTTCACTCTCCATAAATTCGGTTAATGCTTTTTGAGAGTTTAAAATAATCTCTTCATTTGTTTCAGATTCAAGTTGTACATAGTCGTACAGTAAAGTATCAAAAATATATTGGTATTCGTACGCTACTGTTGATTTCTCAGTAAGTAATGACTTGGCAAATACCCAGTTATTGAAAATGATCTCCCAAACTTTTTTTAGATTTTCATCCATACATAACTCTGTAATAGTATTTTTCCATTGAAATAATGCAAAATATGCATTGTCACATGACCACATCTCAGTAATCCACCAATCCTGATATTTTGGAAAAAAATCTATCTCATCTATTGGTTCCTCTAGCTCTTCATTTTTAAGCTCTATAACATTTAAAATAAAAAGATGAAAATGGAAAATAACAATAGGAATCATATAATTTAAAAGCTCTAAACTTTTTATATTTTCATCTGTATAGTCTTTTATTAGACTGTTAAACTCTTCACGTATTTTTTTAAGATCATCTTCAGATGTAGGATGAAAAACTAAATATAACTCAACATTTTTAGATGTGATTTCAAAAAGTTCTCTCTCCTCAAGTGCAAACTCTTCTGGTAGCTCATCTATAATCATCGTAGCTTCAATTTTTTCATCATTTTCTTTAAATTTGATAATATTCTTATCTTTTCTATGATATTTATAGTATTTTTTTCGCTCGATTGCTGCACGTAACCTTCTATGTTCGAAGGAATCTGATTTTTCTATTTTTTGAAATTTGAGTAACATTTTTCTATATTTTTCTAATAAGGGAGTGTTTTTATCAATACTATTTTCTGCAGAAGACTCACTCAACAAAGAGAGTTTTTCTTCCCCTGAGTTATGTCTTGCTAATTGCCCTTTAGATATAGAGATTCTTAACTCTAAGTCTTTTATGAGTTTCTCTAATGCTATTGTAGCTTTCATTTTAAATCTAACTTTTCTATAATATTTTGAAACTTTTCTTTAGTTACCGGTTTTAAAATATATCCTTTTGCTCCTTTACTAATAGCTTCCATTACTAATCGTTGTTCCCCTTGAGAAGTAACCATTACAACTTTTGCAGAAGGATTGATTTTCATGATTTCACATAAAGCATCAATCCCATTTTTAATTCCATTTACTTCTGGCATACTAATATCCATCAATACTAAATCAGGAGAATGTTCTTTAAACTGAACAATACCCTCCTCACCATTTCCTGCTGTTGCAATGATACTATGTCCAAATCCTTCCATATATTTACTGATAGATGCTCTGATAATTTGTGCATCATCTACTACTAATATATTTGCCATATTAACCTTTCTTTTTAATTTGTTTTTTCTAAAACAATAATTGATAACTCTAAATTACCATATTCAGTTTCAACACGAATAAGTTTGGATTCGTTATTTTCTATAAATGTTTCTAAAATGAAATTATCTAACACAGTAGGTACACCTAGTGTTAACTGTGTATAATCACTTGGAAATTTTGGTACGGAGAGTCCTACTAATATATTTAATACTTCCGCTGATAAACTTTTTTTCAGTTTATCCTCATTTTGTATCTCTTCTCCTTGAAAAAAGAACTCTAGTGTTTTATCGACAAGTTTATCATCCATAAAAATAGAAAAAACTACATTTGAAAACCCAGTTAATTGTATCGTAGAATAACAATTTTTTGTGTTAAACTTATCCATACTGAAAATATTTGCTGTTTCAATATTTAGATCTTTTTGTAAAAAGTTTCGTGTAGTATCAATGATAGCATTTCCAATAAGAACAGAATCATTATCTATGTCCTCTTTATATGGAATAGTAAATAAAAATGACAATCCTTCAAAACGATTATTTTCGATATGCACCTTACCATATAATCTAGAAAGTTCATATTTAACAGAAGCCAATCCTACTCCTCGTCCAGATAATTCTGTAAGCTCACCACTCATAGAAAACTCATTTGAAAAGATAAACTGGAGTATCTCTTGATTGTCTAAAGTATCTATTTTTTCTTTTTCTACTAAACCTAATTCTAATGCCTTAGCAATTATATTGTTCGTGTCTATACCTTCACCATCATCAGATATTTTTAAAAGTATATTATTTCCAACGCTATCAAAACTACAAACTATCTTTCCTTTTTCATTTTTATTAAACTTTATTCGTGTATCTGCATCTTCTATCCCATGAACTATAGAATTAGAAAAAATATGGACTAATGATTTTGTAAAATTCTTAAACTTTTCATCAACTAGAAGATCTTTTGCACCTATTATTTCTAAAGGATAAAGTAATTTGTTTGATTTTTTTGCAAAATCATAGATACTGATTTGATGCACTTTTAGCATATTGTAAAAAGATTGATCTTTCATATGTTTTAAAGAATCAAGTATCTCGCCTAACATATACCTATTATCACTTTTTGTCTCAATAAAGTCTTGCATATCTGTGATGATTTTATTGATATGTTCAAGTTCAACTTTAACAAAAGTAATAGGAGATAAAAACTGATGTCCAAAAATATCCGCAATCATCTTGATATCTTGATGAAAAGCATCTTTTAAATCTCTTCTATTATGATGAGTAAATTTTGTATGTTTTATCAGAGTTTCTATACTATGTATAGCCTCAATTGTGTGTATCATCTCTAACTGAGCAAAAAGACCTTTAAAAGTATGAAGATCCATTTTCAGTTTATCATCATTTATGTTTTGAAAATCACTTTTTAAAAAGGTTATAAAAGATTGTATTAACTCAACGGATTCCTCTTTATGTGTTGCTATTGTGATACACATTTTTTGCATTTTTTGTTCATGTTTTATTTTTTGTTCAAGTTCTGTTTGATTGGTTATATCTCTTAATAGTATCAGAAAATTACCATCAGATAATATCTTATAATGAATAGTATATTGTACTTTATGATTATAATGTTTTTGAGGAAGTAAAGATAGATAGATATCTTTTGTATCAGTGCATTGTGTTTGGAATAATTGTTCACACCCAAATATAAATGTTTCTTTAAGTTCCTTATCATTATCAAATAAAACATCTGCAATATTTTTATTGTATATATTCTCTTGTTGTAAAATATTTAAACAGTTTTTAGAGTAACTCTCCATTATTTTAAAGTTTTGATCAAAAATTAAAAAACCATCTTCTATATTATCTAACATATTTTGAATTTGATTATGAAGTTTTATCGCTTTTTTCTTATCTGTGATATCTTGACGAACAGAAGCATATCCTATGATTTTACCATTGTCATCACGTTGGGCAGTAATAGTAGCTTTTACCCAATAAAAATCATTATGTTTTTTAAGGTTTTTAATCTCACCTTTCCATGTTTTACCAGAAGAGATAGTTTCCCATAATTCCTTAAAAATAGAAGATGGCATATCTGGATGTCGTACTATATTTTGAGGTTGTCCTATAAGCTCTTCTCTACTATATTCCGAAATCTCTACATATGCATCACTCACATATTTTATAATTCCTTTAGTATCTGTCAATGATGCTATAACATTATCTCCATACAGGTTCAATAAGAAATCTATGTCAAAATTTTTAAAATGATTCATTTTCTACCTTTTATTTTTTTTGTAAATTTTTTTTCTCTATTTTAAACTTCAAATAATCATTAAGTAAAATATCCTTATCACATATTCTTGTAAAAATTTTCTTTTGTGTTACTTGTGCAACAATATTTTTTAAAGATAATAAATTTGATTCGTTATTTTCCTCTTCTAGTTCTGCATATTTTAATATCATCTTATCAAAAGCATGATTATAAACATACCCTGTTCTACCCTTTACGTTTAAAATCTTTTTCACCAAAATCCAATTAGCAAAAATATTTTCAAATGCTTTTCTTTGTTCACAACTCATAAAAAGACTCAATACTATTTTTTTCCATTTAAAAAGACCTAAGTATGCTTGATGACTAATCCACAATTCATGAATCCACCAATCCTGAAACTTAGGAAAACCTCTAAACTTTTTTAAGTTTACATCTTCTATATTCTCTTTGACATTATGTAATAATGTTCTTAATTGAATAATGATGATTGGTATACGATAGTTTAAAAGTTTTAACTCATTATTTGATTCGTCAAAGTCATTTTCAACTAATTTTAAAAATTCATTTTTAATCTCTAAAAGATCGTCATCTAAGTTTGAATGTATATCTAAAAACAACTCTTTACTTTTATTACCTATTTCAAAAACATCATCATCTTCTATCTCCATATCAGCAGGAAGTTCATCCATGATGATTAAAGCATTTTCAATCTCTTTATTTGTACGTGTTTTATCTCTTTTTATACGTTGTGTTTGATACTTATAATAGTTTCTCTTTCGTATCTCTTCTTTTGATTTTTCTTGTTCATTTAAGTCTTGAATATCTATATCAACAAGTTTTTTTAATTGATTTGTATATTTATGTAATAAAAAACTATTTTTTTCGATGCTTGACTCAGCAGATGCCTGTGCAACAATAGAAAGTTTAATTTCCCCAGATTCATAGTCCTGAAGTTGTTTTTTAGATTGATTAATACGTGCTGTAAGTGAATTTATTTTTTCTTTTAATTCTTCTATGATACCCATACTAAATCCTCCAATTTGGATTCAGTATTACATTAAAAAGTGTCGAAAAGTGTCAAAAAGGGACTTTTCTTATAAAATAGAGATACTATATCCTTGACCGTATATATTTGAAATAGTATTTTGTGGTATTTTCTTACGTAATCTTTTAATCGCAGATTTTATTGTATTTTCAGTCAGCTCATATGCAAGACTAGAAGAGGAGATAATATACAATAAATCATTGTTTGAAAATATTTTATTGGGATTTTTTATTAAGACATCAAAAATTTCAATCTCATTAAATGAAAGCTTTACCTCATTTTCATCACAATATAGTTTTTTTCGATTTGGATTCCAATAATAATTATCATCTATTATTACATTGGGTAAATTATCTGTATTTTTTTCGAATAGGTCTAAAAACAAATCTGTAATACTATTAAGAGTAAAAGGTTTTGTTATAAATTTGTTTACATTTATATTGATAAATTCTATAAGATATTTTGACTCATCATGTGCAGATGTAATTACTATGATTTGCTCATGTTGTAAATTTAATATTTTTTTTGACAAAATCAATCCATCCATAATAGGCATTTTAATATCAGTAATAACTAAATCATAATATTTTTCATTTGTTTTATAGTACTCTTGATATAAGTCCCATCCCTCTTTTCCATTTTCTGCTGTATCAACACTTTTAAATAAATTGCCTAACATTACAGATGTTTTATGTCGTAAAGCAATCTCATCTTCAACATACAATACCGCTAAATCTTTTGTTAGCTGATGTAGTTTTTCTAAATTATTCATAACTATTCCTTAGTCTTTTAAAAGTATTCTAAAACAAATACCCTCTTTTGTGTTAAATACACTAATTGTACCATTGTGATGCTCTTCTATTATTTTTAAAGACATATATAAACCAAGTCCTGTTCCATTTTTTTCATATTTTGTACTAAAGTATGGTTCAAATATTTTAGATAAAACAGATTCATCACAGCCTTCTCCATTATCACAAAAAGAAACCGAAATTCCCTCTTTTTCATCTTGTGTAGTGATTACTACTTTTGGATTTTCTATCTCTTTACTCAAAAAGTTTTCTCTTGCATTTTGTAATATATTTAAAGAGACTTGTATTAGTTCATTTTCAAATACATCTATCTGTTTTGTTGAGTTATAATTAAACTCCACTTCTATATTATGTGTTTTAAAATAATTTCTTACCATACCATATGATTTTTTTATTATTTCATTTATAGTTGATTTTTTTGTAGATTTATTTGGTTTATAAAAATCTTTAAAATCATCTATGGTTTGTGTTAAACTTTCAGTAAAATTTTCTACATCATTGAGATGATTTTCTACATAATCTAAAAAATATTTATCATTTTTATTTAAAATAAATTTCATCTGAAGATCGATAACAGAAGAGGAGATAGCAGCAAGTGGTTGACGCCATTGGTGAGCAACCATAGAAATCATTTCACCTAACTGAGCAAGTTTAGACTGCATGATGAGCTGTTTTTCTTTCTCTTTATTTTTAGTTATCTCTTCCTTTACTATATTTTCTAAATTTGTATTGAACTCTTTTAGTTCATTTTGTACTTCCATACGTAGACTAATATCACGCCAAACCATACAAAATTTTTGTGTAGAAAAAGGTTCTTTTTTTAGTTTTATGATATCAATCTCTATCCATTTTTCATTTTTTTCTTTATCTAAAAAAACCCAATCAAATTTACACTTACCCGTTTGTTCAACAATCTCCATCATCAACTCTGCTTTGTCACATGATAATGAATTGTCTGGTTGAAATGCAGGGGTTAAATTTAGGGGATGGACTGATAAAAATTCTTTTTTATCACTGTACCCAAATAGCTGAACTAAAGTGTCATTGCAGTTAATAATTTTATTTCCAGATATGATAGAAATACCATCTGTAAAGTTATTGTATAAGATATTATAAAACCTAAGTTTATAAATCGTAAGTAAAAGTGTAAAAATAATTATTAGTAAAAAAAATTCCATTATTTATTTTATCATAAAAAATTATAAAAAACAAAAATTACTTTTAATATCTTATATTTAAGCACCATAAATGTAATTTTAAAAGTTATTTATATTTTACGAAGTATAAATTGCCAATTAAAAAGCTCCTTAAAAAAGAAAAAAAGCAATAAACTAAGAGCCAATGGAATCACAACAATAACCAATAGTTGATATGCAATTAATTTCATAATAACATCAGAGCTTCTTTGTACTTTATGATGAATATTACTTACTAAGGCTTTTTTAAGAAAATCCATACCATTTTCTGCATGTTGTTTTACATCTATTTTATTTGCTTGTTGATGATTTGATTTATGTAGTTCATGAACTATAGATTTAAAATATTTATTATCAGTATCATACCCAAATTCTACATTTACTACATGTGTTAATTTTGAACTTATATGTACGCTATAAGGAAAAGCCAAATGGATAAAAATAAACATACTAAACAGTCCATACATTATATTATGTAATAAACTCACCTGTAATATATTTTTATCAAAAAGGGCTATAAAACACCATAAAAAAGTATAAAGCAAAATCAAAACTAAAAGATAAGGGGATAATATATCAAAAAACTTGATCAAAATTTCACTAAATTGTACTGCACCCAAAGCCAACAAAAAATATTCTATACCTTTATCTAATAGTTCTGAAAAATTTTGTAATAATTGCCCCACTTCTACATTTGCGTCAACAAAAAAAGATATACCTAATTCACTAGTACTAGCTACATCTATCAAAGTACTCAAAGCTAAAAGTTCTGTAGATTTAGTAAGTAGTTCAGAACTTAAATGAGATAAATAGTCTAAATTTGATAAATACAATGCATCTTGATTAAAAAACTCTTTCAGAAAATTCAAGTCACTATTCCAATATAAAATAAAAAATAATAAGAATAAAAAATTTATAATTAATAAATATTTTGTATCACTTAGATACTTTAAGATAATAGTATTTTTCATTTGTTCAAACCTTTTTTATAACTACATTGAATTTTGTTAAAACCAAGCTTTCCATCGAGTATCACATCTAAATCTACATAGTTTCTTATACCGGATACTTTTCCTTCTTGTGAATACTGCCAAAGTTGTAAGTTTTTAAGCCCTGTTGGTTTATTTATAGTTTTACTATAATCTGCTAGCCAAAAAATATAATCATTAAATTCTGCAGTAATATATGATTTCCAGAAATCTCCATAAGAATAAATCATAGGTTTACAACCTGTTTCTTTTTCAATTTCATTTAAAAATATCAATAAATTTGTTTTTATTTTTTGGGCTGTTACACTACGGATTATTTCCACATCAACCATAGGTATCAAAGAAAGTTTAATATTTTTTATTGATCGAATATAATTTTGAGCTTGAAGATAGGGATCATCTTCTGGTTCAAAAAAATGATATGCACCAAAAGGTATTTTTTCTTTTTCCAATGCTTTAGCATTAACATGAAACATATTATCAGTATAAGTGATTCCGTCTGTTACTTTATGGTATACAAAATCTATATTTGATGATTTGACTTTTCCCCAATCAATTTGACCTTGGTCATGGGACACATCTATACCTAAAAATGTACTATTTATATCGTTATATTTTTGAGGAATTTTTAAGTCTGTTGCAGAAAAATATTCTACTGTAAAAAGAGGTGGTCGAAATATAAGTAAAGCAAAACCACCGATTACTATTATAATTTTTAAAATATTCTTCATTTTAACTCCATAGATATAAATCTCCATAAATCATAGCTCAATAATAATCAGATATTTCTTAATACAATAGAACTATTATTACAATTGAAACGTTTGTGAAACGATAATTCTTTTATACTTCTATCATATAAAATATAAGGATAATAATATGAAAGAATTAATCGTAATCACAGGGGCAAGCTCAGGTATAGGTGAAGCTACAGCTAAAATAATGAGTGCAAAAGGACACCCTTTACTTTTGTTAGCAAGAAGAGTTGAAAAACTACGAGCTTTAAACTTACCAAATACAATTTGTGCAAAAGTAGATGTAACTAACTTTGACAATATAAAAGCTACTATACAACATGCAGAGGAAAAATATGGAAAAACTGGCTGTCTAGTAAACAATGCAGGAGCTATGTTACTAGGAAGTATCGATACTCAAAATATAAGAGAATGGCAAAGAATGTATGACCTAAATGTTATGGCTGTATTAAATGGTATGCAAGCAGTTTTAGGTGATATGAAAAAAAGACGAACTGGAACTATTATAAATATCTCATCAATTGCAGGTAAAAAAACATTCCCAGCACATGCTGCTTATTGTGGTACAAAGTTTGCTATTCATGGAATCAGCGAAAATGTGAGAGAAGAAGTAGCACCATTTGATGTAAGAGTTATCACTATTGCTCCAGGTGCAGTTGAGACTGAACTTTTATCTCATACAACTGATGAAGAGATTATTGCTGGTTATGAAGATTGGAAAAAATCTATGGATGGTGTTATAGTACCAGAGGATATTGCGAGAAGTATTGATTTTGTTTATTCTCAACCACAAAATGTAAATATCAGAGAATTAGTAATCACAGCAACAAGACAAGAACCATAATCCTTAATAGGATATAATTTTACATGAATTATAAAATTGTATCAACAAACAAAAAACTTCTTAATAAAATAATACCTATTTTAAATAGTTTGGATATGAAAGAATCAATTCATATCCAAGAGGTTGATTTGTGGATTGTTGATGTAAGTACCATAGATGAAAATGCACTTATCTCATACAAAAATAGAATAAACTTTTCCAATATTTTATTTATAGTAAACAACACAGAACAAATAATAATCTGTCTTGATAACTCATTTTTGCACTACATAACTAGCTCTTTTATAAATGATGAGTTAGTTTACTGGTGTAAATATTTTATGAAAAACAAAAAAGAAAAAATACTAAAACTTGATGATACTACAACTATAAATCTAGATACAGCAATAATCATCCAAGATAATATAATCACAGAATTAACACTCCAAGAAAAAGCACTTTTAAAAGAACTATCTTCATTTAAGTTTATATCTACAACATTATTAGCAAACTCATTAAAAGTATCTAGTACAACAACTATACGAACTATAATCAATCGAATACGAAAAAAACTAAAATATGATATTTTTGTACAAAAGAAAACCTTTGGTTACAAATTAAAAAGTACTGACTCTCTACAAAATAACAATACACAAATATCGATAATAACAGAACTAGAAGAACAAAATAAACTTATGCAAAATGTGATAGATAGCTCCCCTATTTTTATAGTAACTTTTATCCATAAACAACTCTACTGCATAAATAAATCTTTTAGAGATTATCTTGGAGTAGATATTGTAAAAGAGTTATGGGATGAAGAAAAAGGAGACTTTTTTCAACTTATAGTACATGATAATAAACAACATCATTCATTTCAAGAACTACTTTTTACAAAAGGAACACATAGTATAAACTTATATGAAATAAATAAAAATAATACCTCATTTGAGATAGAAACTTTCTATTTTGAAAATTTAGACAAACACCTTTTTATTTTTAAACCATTATAAACTAAAAAAGCAATAGATTATAGATTTTAAAACTTTCACACCAAAAAGACACCTTTTTTATATATAATAAGATATATTAATAAAAAGGAATAAAATGAAAAAAATATTATTAACTACAATTATGAGTCTTCCACTATTGGCACAATCAACAAACTTTATTGAGATAGGAATAGGTTCACAAAAAGGTACTGATAATTTTCATGTAGAATCTACACAAAATAACACAAGTTATAATACTGCTGATAGTTTTACAAATGCAATACCTTATATTCAATTTGAATATAGCTATAAAAATTTTATTACAAAAACTATGCAAGACAACTTACTTTTTGCATACAAAAACCGCACACTAACTGCTGGTCTTTTTACAAGTATCTCGAACTCAAAAGAATCAGCATGGTCAAATCCATATACACTAAATACAAATAAAGAAAAAACAAAAGTCTCTAAAAGTGGTGCTTATTTAGAATATAACATAGTACAAAAAGCAAACTATGGAAGTAAAGTATCATACACATATACGAAATATGATTTTGAAGATGACACTACAACATCATCTTTACAAAGAGATGCAAACGACCATACAATCAAAATAGACAATAGATATAAAAGCAATATATTGTATAATTTATCATATAACATCCACGATGCAAAAGGTGAACAAAGTAGTTCTAAAGACTATGACATTGGTGCTGGTTATATTTATAATGTAAATAAACAATTTAATCTAGTAGTATTAGCAAATATAGGAAAAACTTCTTATGACACAAAAAATACTATTTTAAATAAAAAAATCGAATCAACAAATACACAATTTACAGTAGTAAGTACTTGGCAAAATCCATTTGCACTACAAAATAAATATATAAAAGTAATCTATAGAAATTCAAATGAAGATGCAAATCATGATTTTTATGACAAAAAACAACAACTTGCAGTTGTATCGATGGGATTTAAATTTTAAGGAAAATTAACGAATTTTTATTTAGGGTAGACTTCCTATTTTCTTATACCCTAAAGTAGTACCAAGTAAAATATAATTATATCTCTTGAAAATAAACTTTTTATTGAGAGTAAAAATACTTTATTTGACATTAGCACTACTAATTAATAACCACCATATTTCTTCCATTTGATTTTGCGTCATAAAGGGCGATATCTGCCCTTTTTATTGTATCTTTTCTATCTTCATAATTAGAATACAAAGCACCACCTATACTACATGTCAATTTATCTACATGTTCAAAATGATGATTACCAATAATAAAGCGTATATGTTCAAGTGCTTTTTCAAGATCTAAAACTGACTTAACTTTTAATATCAATAAAAACTCTTCTCCTCCCCATCTTATAAGAATATCATCATGTCGTGAAAAGTTATTTATCTCTTGTACCAGTTCAATTAATACAGAATCACCAACATCATGCCCATAAGTATCATTTACTTTTTTGAAATAATCAATATCTAAAATTGCTAAACCTAACATATATTCTGTATTTTCTGTGCTTTTAACTTGTTTAGAGAAATTTAAATCAAAATACTCTCTATTAAAAGCACCAGTTAAAGTATCGTGAATTGTTTTCTCTTCAAGTTTCATCTGCTCTTGCATTGTTTCACTTATATCTGTGAAACTTACTATTAATAAATCCTTTTCAAATGTATTAACTGTTACAGAAAAAATATGCTCAATTAAATTTTTATCTTTAATCATTACTATTCTATTTAAACTTGCAAGTTGTTGCATATAATGAACCCAGTTTACATCTTTTGAAATTTTTCCTAAATGAAAAAACTTCTCATCATGTATAAATAATTCACAAATACAATCATGATGTAATTTAAAGTCTTGGAGATTTTCATATCCCAAAAAATCAAATAGTTTTTTATTGGCAAAATCTATCTCTTTACCATTAGTTAAAAGTACTATATTATTTTGTGTATCTATGAATTTTTGTAGTTTTCCATAAGATTCTTTTTGAGCTGTAATATCACTAATCACACCTTCAATTAAGATATTATTTTCATCTTTAATCACTTCTAATGAATCTTGTACCCATATAATCTCTTTATCTTTTCTAATGATTCTATACTCTATATTTTTATGATTATTATTATTTTCAATCATCTCATCAATTGTTTGAGTAACATAAGATACATCATCAGGATGAACAATAGAGGCAAAGGATATCAATCGATTAAGTTTTAGCTCATTTACTGTATAACCAGTGATAGAAACAACAGCATCATTTAAATACAACATTGTAAAGTTTTCATCGTTTTCACATCTATAGACAATATCAGGCATATGTGAAACTAAAGACTCAAACTGTTCTTTTGCTTTTTCTATTTCAAACTGATACAATTTTAGTTCTGTAATATCATGTACTGTTCCTAAAGATTGTAAAATATTACCCTCTTGATCAAAAGTATGATGACATTCATCTTCAACATATTTTATCTCTCCTGTTTGGGTAACTATTCTATGTTCTATACTGCATGGAACTTTATTTTTTACAGAAGTGTTATAAGCATTATTCACCGCTTTAACATCATCCGGATGAACATGTTTTAAAAAATCTTCATAAGTTAAAGTAAGGTCTGTTTCTTCTAAACCAAAGATATGATACATCTCATCACTCCAGACTAATTGATTTTTAATTAAGTCTAATTCCCAATAACCAAGGTGCCCTATTTTTTGTACCTCGTCAAGTATCTCATCTTGATGAACTAAAAGCTCTTTATCTTTATCAATTCTATAAACAAAAAAAGTTAATGCAGATGATAATAAAATTAAAATTGCTAAAAATAAGGTATATTGGTTTTTATATTCAAGAAATGCATTGTGTCGATTTGATACTATAATATAAGCAACAGTATCATTTGATACTGCATTTTTAATTGGGAAAAATGTTGTTATAAAATAGTTGTCTCCCATTTTACTAAAAAAGTTAAAGGCATTTCCATCTTTTAGTTTTTTTGATATATCGTTATCTTTAAGATGATTTTTAACCAAATTTTCTATTAATGGACTGCCCCCTTTAGTAATAGTTTTTTCATGATAATAGTTTGGAGTAGAAGAACATCTCTTATAATTACTTTTTTCATCATGAAAAACTTTTGCATCAACAACATCTTTATTAATAATAAAATCAACATCATCAGTCATCTCTTTTTTTAACTCAGAAATAATATTAGCCATAGATACAGAAGTTTCTACACTCCCTATATGTTTCTTATCAAAACTTAATGGATAAACAAATCTGTATCCATTAAATATTCTTCCCTCTTCAAAACCATGTATAGGTTTAGAATACATATTTACATATTTAATCGTTGCTCTTATATCAGAAAGATTATCTCCATATTTATTTGGTCTATGAAACCTTAAAAAGCTTTCATTATTTTTTAAGTGAAAATGAAGTTGTTTTAATTTAAAACTACTCATATTATTATACATATCACTAAACTCATCATATAGTTTTATACGAATAGCATCTTTTTCATTTTTTGAAACTTCGTTGATATCTTGTAATAATTCTTTAACGTATTTTGTATTTATTTTATTAAAATATAAAATATTTGAGTGTACTTTAAAAGCTTCTACCACTGTTTTATATGTAACAGAAATCAAATCTTTTTCAGTTTTTAAATCTTCTTTTTTTCTACTTTCTATTAATGTAAATACCAAATATGTAAGTATAAGTGAAACTGTTAAAATAATCAGTAAATATAAAATCTTTTTTTTCAATGTATCTTATTTCCTAACGATTGTATTTTTTAACTATGGTTGCTAGTTAAAAATTTATTAAATTGATTTGCGAAACTTTGAGCGTCATTTTGTCCAAAAGGTTTAGGTCCTTTTGTCATCTCTCCACTATCTCGTATGCTTTGCATCAAATTTCTCATTGCAAGATAATTTTTTATATTATCTTTTGTATATAATTCCCCTCGATGATCTATAGCATGTGCATTTTTAGATATTGTTCGATCAGCAAGAGGGATATCCGCCGTTATAACTAAATCACCCTCTTCTAATAATTCAACGATATGATTATCAGCTTCATCAGCCCCAGCATCAACAACAATATAAGTAATATAATCTGAATTTCCAATATTTACTTTTTTATTAGAAATGACAAAAGTGACTATATTTCTCTTTTCAATTGCACGTAATAATATAGGTTTAAGAATATTTGGTAAAGCATCTGCATCGATATAAAGGCTTTTCATTATTCCTCAATCATATCATCAGTAGCTTTTAATACATATATAAATGTATCAACTTCTATCTCATCATATGTTTCAATCATAACTTCTTCTCTTTGAAATTCATCGCCTTCAAATTCATCTAAATTATCCCAATGATTAATTAAATTATTGGACTTAAATAAAAATCCATGTATAGTATCACCTTCTTCATCTAAGTGAATACCTGGATATCCCATGCTAGCACTCCATCCAGCATCTTTAAGATACCCTTTAACTGTAGCAGGAACAAACTTACCTACTATATTTTCTAAGACATGTCCGTTTGGACAATTTGGCATAAGTGTGCCATACACAAATAATGTTTCTACCATCTACTTTAAATTACCTCTACTCTATTTCTTCCATTTTTTTTCGCTCTGTATAATGCTTCGTCTGCTCTTTTAACTAAAGATTCTTTAGTATCATCTATAAAAAAAGTTGATATTCCTAAACTTACTGTGATATGTCCAATCTCTTTAAAACTATAAACTTCTACAACTTTTCTTATTTTTTCAGCAAGAAGTTTTGTCTGTTCTAAATTTGTATTCGGAACAATTAAAATAAACTCTTCGCCACCCCATCTACCAACAATATCTGTAATACGAACACTTTTTGTAAGTATCTGTGAAATACTTTTTAATGTTTCATCTCCGATATCATGACCATATTTATCATTTACTGATTTAAAATGATCTATATCTAATAATATCATTGACAAAGAGTCTTTATATCTTTTAACCCTTGATATCTCTATCATAAAAGACTCTTCAAGTTTATGTCTATTGTATAATTGTGTTAATTGATCAGTTATAGACAATTTTTCAATTTTCTTTTTATCGGTAATATTTTCACTTACTGAACGATACCCTATTTTTTTATCATTTTTAAAAATAGGTTCTATATTTACATAAAAACAGACTGACTTCCCATTTTTTGTTAAATTTTTGATTTCACCATTCCATATTTTATTTGATTTAATATCCTTCCACATCATTTTGAAAAATTCTTTTTTCATCTCTGGATGCTTCATCATTGAATGAGAATTTCCAATAATTTCATCTTTACTAAAACCTATTACTTTACAATACGCTTCATTTACCTGCGTAATTATACCTTTTAAATCCGTTGTTAAAATTAATACATACTTATCAACCATATTTTGTTGCTCAGCTATCTCTTTATTTGCATTTATTAATTTCTTATTCACTTTTCTTACCGCATCATTTTTATACAAAATCAAAATTAATATAAGAAAAAAAACACCTGTTATTTGCCACAAAACAGTATAGTCAAACTCTTGTGCAATTTTTATAGAGATCCATTTCCCTATAATAGTTCTTTTTCTATCTTCAGATATAGTGTCTAAAGCTTTTTGCATAATACTACTTAAAATAGGTTCATCATTTCTAGATGCTATTGCTAGGTTTATATCAAATTCTAGTTTACCTGCAATTTTCAAATCTAACATAGAATACTTTTGAATCATATAACCAATGACAGGTATTGTATCTATATATCCGAAAAGTTCTCCACTTTGAACCCTTTTTAATCCATCTTTAGAGTTTTTCACTTCAACCAAATCTATTAATGGATTTTGTGCTTTTAATACACTCGCAAAAGCATAGCTTCTCACACTCCCTATTTTTTTGTTATCCAAATCTTTTGAATCTTTTATAAATAACTGTGTATCTTTAGTAACAATTACAAATGGTTCAGTAATATATGATTTAGTAAAATCCATATTTAATTTTCTCTCAGGAAGATCCATAGCTATAGGTAAGATATCACATTTCCTATCTTTTATATTTGATAAAGATTCTGTCCATGTTTTTGTAGGGATAAGTTCTATGGGTGTATCTATAAATTTTGAAATAATCTCTATAATATCAGCGCTAATCCCTTTGTGTTTACCTTTTTCATCTATTTGTTCAAAAGGTAATGCATTTGGTAAAACACACATTAAAATTTTCTTTTTTTCTTTTAAGTAGTTAAATTCATCTTTTGTTAAAGTTGATTTTTTTTTATCATTTTTACCATCATTTAACCAATCTCTTTTTAATTTTAAAGTTTCTTGATAAGAAATTGAAGAGTTAGCTTTTTCTAAAATGGATTTTAATAATTCATTTCCTTTACTTACTCCCATTGGCATATTCATTTCTAAGGGTAAACCAAAATCATTTACAGTGTCAATTTTGAGATTTGAATGCCATCTATCTTGAATAAAATAATTTAATGTAGGAATATTATCAATAACTGCAAAGGCTCTGTTGTCTGCAACAGCTTGTACTGCTTCTTGAGTAGAAGATGTAATAAGTAACTGAATATTAGGAAAAGATTCAGTAAGGTAGTCATGTAAATAGTGTTTATTTACTACGGCTATCTTTTTTCCATTAAAATCTTTCATTGTTGAAATATCATAGTTTTTATTTATAGCAAAACCTGTAGAGAAGTTCAAATGTGTAAAGTTAGTATAAGTAACAAATTTTTTTCTTTTTTCTGTAACTGCAATATGAGGAATAATATCCAATTGTTTATTTTTAAGCATCTCAAGCTGCGTAGCCCATGGTTTATTTACAAATATCAACTCTTTATTTAATATGTTACCAATAAGTTTCATTCTTTCAACACTGTATCCAAGAAATTCACCCTTATCTCTAAAATTGAATGGTTGAAAATTTTTAAGACTCATAACTTTTAAATGTTTTTTTGTTTTTAAATAGTTTTGTTCATCCTGTGTTAATTCAAGAGCAAATAAAGATACAGTAAAGAATATAAATAAAATAAGTAATTTATGCAAATAATTTCCTTCTATAATTTACTTATATTATAGCTTTAATTTGATGAATATATAATAATATTTTTTATATTTTAGAAAGAAGTGAGAAAAGAGAATAAAAAACTCAAAAGAGTTTTTTATTCATAAGTTTATTGTCCTAAAAATAAAGACTGTACAGCAGTTTGAGTTAACACAATAATCGAATCGATATTCATAAGAGGAATAAAGAATACAATAGCAGAACCAACACCACCAAGCACTGTAAGAATTGCTACAAATGCGATTGCATACGTAGAAACTCTTTTATCATTAAACTCTTCAGAAATACACTCATCTTTTGGAGGATAAAAGTACATCACAGCAATAAGTTTGAAATAATAATACACTGAAACAATAGTAGCCATAATAGCTAACACTGTTAATCCAACATATCCAGCATTAATTGCTTCAGTAAATACATAAAATTTACCAATAAATCCAATAGTTGATGGAATACCCGCTAAAGAAAATAAGAAAATAGTCATCATTGCAGCTAGGAAAGGTCTCTCTTTTCCTAAACCTTTAAAGTCATCATATGTAACTTTTATATTAGTATCTGAAATAATGTGTGAAGCTAATCCAAAAGAACCTAAAGCAGATAATAAATATGCCAATAGATAAAACATAGTTGCATATGAAGCATCAATATTCGCTACTTGACCATCTTTATAACTTAAAGCAATAAAAGCTAGTAGTAAATATCCTGTATGAACAATAGATGAAGCTGCTAACATTCTTTTCACAATATTTTGTGTTACTGCTAACCATGTACCAAATACCAAAGTAAATATAATAATTACAGAGATAATAGTATCCCAGAAGTCAATAATAGGTGCAAAATCTTGTAATATCGCTCTCATAAAAAACGAGAAAACTGCAATTTTAAATGTCGATGCCATATATGCTGTAATAAGCATAGGTGCACCTCTGTAGATATCAAGTACCCAAGACTGGAATGGAAATGCAGCAATTTTGAATAAAAATGTAAACAAGATCAATGTTAATCCTATGTACACTAAAATCATATCATCACCACTATGAGTTGCTATATATGCACCTATTTCTGTTAAATTTGTAGATTGTGTTGCACCAAATACAAGCACAGTTCCTAATAAATAAAAACTTCCAATAAAAGCACCTAAAACTAAATATTTAAAAATAGCTTCAACTCTTTTTGAGTTTTCAGTATTAAATCCAACCATAATGTATACAGCAAAAGAAGCAATTTCTAATGCTATATATGCAGTGATTAATTCATTTGCATTTGATAATAACATCATTCCAAATAATGCAAAAAGTAAAATTGAGAAAAACTCACCTTTAAAATATGCTCTATGTTGAAAATAATGCTCACCAATTAATAATGTAAGAATTGTACCAAGAATCAATAATATATTAAAATAGTTTGAAAATGTATCAAATATTAAAACACCATTTGTTAGATCATTAAATGGACGAACCGAATATGACTCTGAAAATTCTCCAAAAGAGAATCCTAGTGCTATCACTAAAAATACTGTAGAAACAATAATGAAGTCTTTTGTTTCATATCTTTCATACATACTCATGAACATAAGTACTAAAGCTCCTACTAAAACAGTAATAGCAGGTATTAGATAAAAAAATTCACTCATTTTGTTCCTCCAATTTGTAAAATATCAGTTAAATAGTGTGTAACTGTTGGCTCAAATTTATCAATAAATACATCTGGGTATATACCCATTAGAAATACTAATATAACCCATGGAATAAAAGCAATAATCTCTTTTACTTTTAAATCTCTCATAACTAAAGCAGGAGCACCTTCTGGTCTATCTTGTAAGATTGCTTTTTGAAACATCCATAACATATATGATGCTCCAATGATAACCGTTGTAGCTGCAATATATCCCATAACATGATTAAATTCATAAATCCCAAAAATAATCAAAAGTTCAGAAACAAAACCATTTGTTCCTGGTAAACCAACATTTGCAAATAACATAATTGCAAAAATAAATGTAAACACAGGAGCTTGCTTCGCAATACCACCTAAATCTTTCATCGTTTTAAATCCAGTTTGTTCATGAATTAAACCGACAAGTAAAAATAAAGCACCTGTAGAAATAGCATGCGCAATTACTAAATATAATGCTCCATTAATACCATACTCATTTAAAGAGAAAATACCAGCAGCAATAAAACTTAAATGCGATGCAGAAGCATAGGCAAACATTCTTTTAATATCATCTTGCATAAATGCAGCAATACCAAAATATACTAAACCAAATAATCCAATCGCAACAAAATATACTGAAAATTCAACATAAATTTCAGGAAAAATTGGAATCATAAATCTTACAATCGCATAAACCCCAAGTTTAGCCATAATTGAAGATAATAAAAACACTGCCCCAGTAGGTGCGTTTTTGTATGTTTCCATAATCCAAGTATGAAGTGGGAAAAGTGGAATCTTAATTGCAAAAGCAGTTAAAAAAGCTAAAAACAACCATACTTTTGTAGAATAATCTAAAGATGAAATTTTCACTAATTCGTTATATGCAAATGACCAAGTTCCAAATTCTGTATGGTATGCAACACCTAAATAAGCAATTGCAATAAACATTAAAAGAGAACCTAACATTGTGTATACAGTTACTTTAATAGTAGTAGCTACTTTATCACCAAATCCATATGCACCAATCATTAAAAATACTGGTAAAAGCATAACTTCCCAAAAGAAATAAAACAAGATTACATCTAAAGATAATAATGTTCCAGTAACACCAGCTTGAACCAATAGCATATTGATCCAATAACCCTTTGTTTTACCTTCCCATAAAAGTAAATAAGCAGTAGGGATTAAAACAGCGATCATCATCAAAATTGTGAGTGAAAAACCATCTAATCCAACATAATAATGTATACCATAAGACTCAATCCAAGGAACATTTGTCACAAACTGCATCCCTGCACTTGGTTCAAACTCAATATAGATTTTTAATACTAAAGCTAAAATCACTGTAGTAGTTAAAAATGCTATATTTCTAATTGTATTTACATCTCTAGTTGTAAGCATTAAACCTAATGCCACAACTGCGGGTAAAAATATAATAAACGAAAGTATATCTGAACTCATACTATAATCCTAATGTAATATATATATAAACAAATATGCAAGTCATACCTAAAAGCATAAAGGCTGCATAAAATCTAACATTAGCATTTTGTAGCATAGCTACTTTTTTACCAATGTTTACAAAACCACTTGAAGAGTTCATAATAAACCCATCAATAATTTTATCATCAAGTACTTTATCAATAAATGTAGATAATTTTTTCAATGTTTTAACAAATACTACATCATAAACTTCATCAACATAAAATTTATTTCCAATTAATCCTACTTCCTCTTCAGGTTTAGTAACATCAAAATTTGCATATTTTTTGTAAGCAACTAAAATACCAAGTGCTGCTACTAAAATAGAAGCACCCATTAAAATATACTCTGTACTATGACTTAAATGTATAGTTTTAGAGTTTAGTTGTGCTAACCAAGTATCAACAAAATGACTTCCTCCAAATATTGCAGGGAAATTTAAAAATCCAGCTCCAATTGCTCCAATTGCTAAAATTAACAATGGAAATGTAACTGTTTTTGGTGTATAAATATATTTTTTTGTTATTGGAGACGGTGCAACAAATACAATAAAATATAATCTAAACATATAAAATGCAGTTAAAAATGCTGTAAACATTGCTAAAGCCCAAATAATATATTGTTCTTCTTGGAATGCAGCTGCTAGAATTGCATCCTTAGAAAAGAATCCTGAAAAAGGAGGTATACCTGAAATTGCAATTACACCAACTAAGAATGTAAACCCAATAATTGGCAACGATGCTCTATGTTGTGCAATCTTAAAAATATCTTGTTGGTGATGTAAAGCCATAATAACCCCACCAGCACCCATGAATAACATAGCTTTAAAGAAAGCATGTGTAAATACGTGAAATAATCCTGTAGAATAAAAACCTAATCCAACAGCAATAAACATATATCCTAACTGACTCATAGTTGAGTAAGCAAGAATCTTTTTAATATCATTTTGTCTTGTAGCAATAAATGCAGCTAATAGTGCAGAAAAAGCACCAATATATGCGATAAATAATCCTATATCAGCCAAGTCAATATATAAGAAATGAAATCTTGCAACCATATAAACACCAGCTGTTACCATAGTAGCAGCATGAATTAATGCAGAAATTGGTGTAGGACCAGCCATCGCATCTGGAAGCCATACATATAATGGAATCTGTGCAGACTTACCCATAGCACCAACAAATAGTAAAAATCCTGCTAAACCTAAAAGTTCAGGAGATGCATTTGTTAAGTTTGCTTCAATAGATGTAAATGACAAATCAACTTCACCTATTGCAAAAAATAAAGTAATAACACCAAGAAGAAATCCAAAGTCACCTACTCTATTTACAATAAAAGCTTTATTTGCAGCAATTACATTTTCTTTTTTACCATAGTAAAATTTAATTAAAAGGTATGAACAAACTCCAACACCTTCCCAACCGATAAATAAAATAATTGGATTATCTGCAAGTACTAAAATAAGCATAGATGCTAAAAATAAGTTAAAGTAAGCGAAAAACTTCCCAAAACCTTTATCACCTTTCATATATCCAACAGCATAAATATGAATCAACCAACCAACAAATGTTACAAACATTGTCATAAAAATAGAAAGGTTATCACCTAATAATCCCATATCTATATTTAGTTTATCAATATTTAACCATGTAAATAGTTTTTGATGAAAAATAATATTTTCATCATTCATTCTTAAAAATAAAGAAAGAGTGATTAAAAATGAGATAAATGGAGCAATTGTCCCAATTAACGAAAATGTCAAATCTGAAATAGGCTTCTTTTTAATACTGTAAAAATATAATCCACCATTTAAAATTGAAGCAACTAAAGGAGATAAAATTATCCATACTAATAAGTTTGTACTCATGATTTTTCCCCTTGTGTTAATGTTGTAAATACATCAGTATCAAGTGATTTTTTCGATCTAAATAAAAGAATAATTACTGATAAGAATATTGCAGCTTCAGCTGCAGCAATTGCTATAACCATAATAGTTATTACTTGTGGATCCATATTGAAATGGTAACGTGCAAATGTAACTAAAAATAAATTTATACCATTTAGCATCATCTCTAAAGACATATATATAACAAATATATTTCTTCTCGATATAACACCAATAGCACCAATAGAAAAAAGTGCCATAGATACAAAAGCCAAAGATGTCAATGAAATCATGATACTTCTCCTACGTGTTTAACTCGTCTAGTTCTTTTTTTAGCTAATACAACTGCACCAATTAACGCAACTAAAAGTAAAATAGAAACTAATTCAAATGCAACTAACCAGTTGTTATAAAGTACCATACCAATTGGTCCAATATCTCCAAAATCACTATTTACTAATAACATATCTTTAGAAGGCAGTTTTGCAACTGCTTTTAATACCAAAACATTTAAAGGTATCATAATAACAGCACCTAAAGCAATAAGTTTAAACTTATTTGGTTCGTTAGGTAAGTCTTCTTCTCTAATATTTAAAAACATTAAAATAAATAAAATCAATGTCATTATTGCCCCTGCATAAACAATAATTTGAACCATAAATAAGAATGTAGCATTTAGTAATGCAAATATTCCAGCTACACTTAACATTGAAATTAGTACACCTAATGCACTATACATTGGATTTGCATATACTATCATAGCCAATGCCCCACCAATTGCTAACAAAGATAATCCTATAAATAATAAATCAACCATCTTCTAAATCCTTTGATCTTTCATTTGCCATTAAAGCTTTTTTATCTAAAACAAACTCTTCTCGCGTACCTCCGATAAATGAAAAAATTCCCGTATCCATTCGAATAGCATCACAAGGACAAGCTTCTACACAGTATCCACAAAAAACACATTCAAGTAGATCTATTTTAAACTCTTTTGGTCTTTTTTCATCTACACCATCAAATCGCTCTTCAGCTTCTATAAAAATACAACTTGCAGGACAAGCAGTAGCACACATATAACAAGCAACACATTTTTCACTTTCGTCTTCGTGCTTAGTTAATCTATGAACTCCTCTGTATCTTTCATTTAAGTCATCAGGCTGTACTTCTGGATATTGAGTAGTTTTTAAACCATCAACATTTTTGATATTTTTAACAAAATGTTTTAAAGTAGTTTTCATTCCGCCTGCAATTGCAGGTAAAAACAATCTATCTTTAAAAGATTTTCCTTCTCTTTTTACTACTATTATTCCCATATTAGCTTCCTTGTACTACAATAAAAGTGGCTGTTACCACAATGTTTAAAAGTGATAATGGTAGTAATACTTTCCAACCTATCATTTGCAACTGATCATATCTAAATCTTAAAACAGTCCATCTAACCCAAATATATACAAATGCCATAATGAAAAATTTTACTAAGAATGTTCCTACTTGAAGAACAGTAGTAATAATATTAACCCCATTTGATCCTAAACCAGTTGTTAAAAAGATAGATAAAACAACAACAGTAACAATTGCTATCATCCAAAAAGCAATAGTTAAAATTTTTGTTTCTTTTTCTCTTGATTTATCATTACCAATTGCTTTATTATTTCTTTTCATCCAACCTGTAAACATCATCACACCAACTGGAACTAAAATCATAATAGCAATTACAACTTCATTCATATGAGTCTGTACAGTTTGTGTATCCATCCATGGAATTTGATATCCACCAAAAAATACAGTAACAATAATTGCACACGATGCACTTAGAGCTGCATATTCACCAACTTGAAATAAACCGAATCTCATAGCTGAATATTCTGTATGATACCCAGCAACAATTTCAGATTCACCTTCAGCGATATCAAAAGGTGCTCTATTTGTTTCTGCAAATGAACAAATAATAAAAATGATTGCTGCTAGTGGTTGTACAAAAATACCCCACATTGGTATTACTCCAAGATATGTTCCTGCTTGTGCATTAACTACATCTGTTAAGTGAATAGACCCATAACATAAAATCATAGAGATTAAAGATAAAACCATTGCTGCTTCATAAGATATAACTTGAGAAGCGGCTCTAATTGCACCTAATAAACCATATTTACTATTAGATGAAAATCCACCTAAAATAATTCCGTAAATAGAAAGACCAGCAAATGCAATAAACCACATCATACCAAAATCAGTTGGTACAGCTTGCATAATATGTTCTTTTCCATCAATCACTAAATTATCAGCAAATGGAATCATTGCGAATGTTAAAAATGAACAGATAAATACAATCCCTGGTGCAATTGTAAATAAAAATTTATACTTGATATGTTTTGGAGTAAAGTCTTCTTTAAAAACTAACTTTAACATATCAGCAAAACTTTGTATTAAACCACCAAGTCTTAATGGACCAATATTACATCTATTTGGTCCTGATCTATCTTGCATAAAACCTGAAATTCTTCTTTCCCACCATACAAATAATGGTGTTAATCCAACTGCCAATAAACTAGCAATTGAGATATTAATTATTAATATTACTAATGTTGAAGTACTCATAGAGTTCCTTTACTAATCATATCTTTAAGATGTTCTATTATTGAAGTAATAGTTTCTGCGGCGTTATCTTTTTTCATTTTTGAAATAACTTTTTGTTTAATATCATCACAGTTGATATATGTTCCTGATTTTTCATAAAATGATGCGATTGGCATTGCAACATCTGACTTTTCAATAGTTGCACAGTTATGAGAAAACATAGAGATAACCTTTTTACCTTCTAATAACACTAAATTACTATTGAAGTAATTATTGTCGATTACAATTACTAAGCTAGCTTTATCTAATGATGATTTAAAATAAGACTCATCTTCATTAATTCCAATCTCTTTTAGTGCTTTTCTATTTGCAGACTTGTCACTATTTCTTAAGTAATCATCACCAAAATTTTCATCAAATGTATCAGGAGAATAACCTGAAATATTTGCATTTAATTTTGAAGCTAAATTATTTACGTTTTTCATCTCTTCAATTGATAAACTAGGACTCAATACAAATAAAGTTTCTTTTGTAGTTGAAATATGTTTAAAAATATTTGCCATAGCCTCATCTAAAGTAGACTCTACATTTTCAAGTTTTGGAGTTTCGAATCTATTTTCATTTTCGTCGTGGTAAGATAATCTTCCCTCATCACACATAAAATGACCGTTTATAGCTTTATTTACACGTGGTCTAAATCTAAAAATTTGATCATTTTTATATTTTTCTTTTCTGTGATCTACTGAGATATTACATCCCTTAGAACATCCACCACAAATAGCATCAAATGTATCTAAAAACCAAACTCTTTGTTTAAATCTAAAGTCTTTTGATGTTAAAGCTCCAACTGGACATAAATCTACAACATTCATAGCATATGGATTATCTAGAGGTCGACCTGGGAATGTTCCAATATAAGAGTGATCACTTCTATGTACAACACCTAATTCATGAGTTTTTGTAATATCTGAACAAAATCTTGTACATCTTGTACATAATACACATCTTTCTCTATCAAGCATTACATTTGAACCAAGATCAATTCTTTTTTCATGATTGTTTTTAGCATCTACGTTTACTCTAGATTCATAAAAACCTGATTCCATATAATAGTCTTGAAGTTTACACTCACCAGCTTGATCACATGTAGGACAATCTATAGGATGATTAATAAGTTGAAGTTCTAAGATATCACGTCTTACTTTTTCAATATTTTCACCTTTAGTTCGAACTTCCATACCGTCTTTAATAGGAGTATCACAGGCAATTTGTGGTCTTTTTTGACCTTCAATAGCAACCATACACATTCTACAGTTTCCATCTTTACCTAGTGCTTGATGATAACAAAAGTGAGGAATATGGATGTTTTCATCAAGAAGTTTATCAATTAATAAACTTCCCTTTTCTGCCTCCATTTTTGCACCATTGACTGTTATATTAACTATTTCACCCATTGTCTGCATCTCCTTCATTATTTGTATTTTCTATATATGATACAAACTCATGTCTGTACTTTTCTACAAGACTTTTGATGATATCTTTAACAGCTGGTGCAAATACACATACTGTTTTACCATTCATTGTTTCACAAACATCAAGAATTGTAGTTAAATCAGAAACTGTACCGTGACCATCTAAAATTCTTTTGATAATATCATCAATCCATCCACACCCTTCTCTACAAGGTGTACATTGACCACATGATTCATGATGATAAAATTCGATTAAATTTTTAGCAACATCTACCATAGAAACACCCTCAGGAATAATCATCATCCCACCAGTACCTAAAGTAGAACCAATATCCCACATAGTTTCATAATCTAAGTAAGCAGTTTCTACTTCTTCGGCAGTAAGAATAGGACACGAAGCTCCACCAGGAATAACAGCTTTTAATTTTAAGCCATCTTTCATCCCTCCACCTACTTTTTCAATCACATCTGTCATTTTATTTCCGTATGCCATCTCGTAAACACCAGGATTATTAACTGGTCCACTCATAGCAAATAACATTGTTCCCGGAGCTTTTTGGGTCCCGTGTTTTGTATATGATTCATATCCATTTAATACAATATTTGGTACCGATGCAATTGTTTCAACATTATTTACAGTTGCTGGTTGTCCAAAGAACCATTCACACTCTTTACCATGTGGCTTAAGTCTTGGATGCCCTCTTTTTCCTTCAATTGATTCAATAAGTGCAGATTTTTCACCACAAATATAAGCACCACCACCTCTATGAACTGTAATGTTCATTCGATAGTCATATTTATTCATAACTTTTTCACCAATAATTCCAGCTTCGTATGCTTCTTCAATAGCAGCATTTAATCTATCAATGAAAAATTTATACTCACCTCTGATATAGATGTAACAATCATGTGCGCCAATTGCATATGATGAACAAATAATACCCTCTATTAAAAGGTGTGGATCATATTGAAAAATTTGTCTATCTTTAAATGTTCCAGGTTCAGATTCATCACCATTTGCAATTAAATATCTTGGTCGATCATCTAAAGGTGGCATAAGTTTCCACTTAGGTCCACAAGCTGCTCCACCTCCACCTTTTCCTCGTAAGCCTGATTTACAAACTTCTTCAGTTACATCATCCGGAGCCATAGAAAATAGTTTATCAATAGATTCGTATCTTCCATTTTTTAATGCAACGTCTAATTTATGTGAATTTGGAATATCAAAATTTTTACTTACAATTTTTACAATCATCTCATTTGCACTCATTACTTACACTCCTTGATAATTTTATCTAATTTATCAACTGTTAAATTTTCATGATATGTATGATTTAACGCAATCATTGGAGCTCCACCACAGGCACCTTGACACTCAACTTCACTAAAATGAAATTTTCCATCAGCACTTGTCTCACCAGGTCCGATTCCTAAAGTATCTTTAACAAATTTTTTAAGCTCTGGTGCTCCCATTATCATACATGATAATGTTTTACAAAGTTCAATATGGTATGTACCGATTGGTTTTAAATTAAACATAGTATAAAAAGAAGCAAAACTATGTACTTCAATTGGAGTTTTCCCTAATCTGTCTGCCATAAATAACATAGCATCAGGACTTACCCATCCCTCTTGCTCTTGAACTAACCATAGTCCAGGAAGCATCATCGCATCAGAGTTTGGATACTTTGCAAGTATTCTTTCAAACTCTTTTTCGTTTTCTTCTGTATAGCTAAATTTTTCCATTATCTGTCAAACTCCCCAGCAATAAAATTCATACTTGCCATTGTAACAATAGCATCTGCTAACATTCCACCATCTACTATATCAGCATACGCAGCCAATGAATAAAAACTTGGTGGTCTACACTTCACTTTGTATGGTCGACCTTCACCATCACTAACAATATAGAATCCAAGCTCACCATTTCCACCTTCAGAGTAAGAATAGTATTCACCTTTAGGTACTTTTATACCATCTATAGTAAGTTTAAATTGGTTCATTAAACCTTCAATATTTCCGTAAACATCAGCTTTAGCAGGTAAAAGAACACCTGGTGCATCTACATTAATAGGACCATCTGGTAATTCAATCATTGCTTTTCTAATGATTTTAATTGATTGTTTCATCTCTTCAAATCTAACCATCATTCTGTCATAAACATCACCATGTGAACCAACAACAACATCAAAATCGAAGTTTTCATAACCATAGTAAGGTTTGTCTTTTCTTAAATCAAAAGGAACTCCAGCAGCTCTTAAGTTAGGGCCCGTAATACCATAACTAATAGCGAATTCTGGTTTGATTACACCAACATCCTGTGTTCTATCATGGAAGATTCTATTGTGTGCAATTAAAGTTAAACAATCACTAATAGCAATCTCAACCTCTTTTAATACAGTTTCTAAATCACCTGCAAAACCATCATATAAGTCAAATTCTAAACCACCAATTCTAGTGTATGTATTTGTAAGTCTTGCACCAGTTAGTTTCGACAACAAATCATAAGCACTATCTCTTGGAGCAAATAGATACCAGTAATTTGTAAGTCCACCTAAATCAACCATATTTGCACCATTACAAACAAGATGATCCATGATTCTACTTAACTCACCAGTAATAATTCTAATCATTTTTGCTCTTGGAGTTATATCGATATCAAGCATCTCTTCAACAGCTTTTGCCCAACCAATATTATTTAATATCGCAGAACAATAATTTAATCTATCTGTATATGGAATAACTTGCGAGTAAGTGTGATTTTCACATGATTTTTCAAAACCTCTATGTAAATAACCAATTTCAGTTATACAAGCAGTAATTGTTTCACCTTCCATAGCAGCAAAATTTCTAATAGTACCATGAGAAGCTGGATGTGAAGGTCCAACATTTAATAACATTAAATCATCAATTTCTTCTTTTGTATATCCTTTAGATTCTAATAAAGGATTCATCTCATCCATTAAATCTTCAGTTTCAGTACACAATTGACCTTTAGTAATAGCATAATCTTTTCTTAAGGGATGTCCTTTAAATTGATGATGATTAAGAAGTCTTTTCATATTTGGATGACCTTTAAAAGTCACACCATATTGATCATATGTTTCTCTTTCAGCCCAGTTTGCAGAAAGATATAAATCAGAAATAGAATCTATCTCTAAAGTATCATCGTCTATAAAAGTCTTAAGAGTAATCTCTTTTTTAAATGAAGAGTCTCTTAAGATATAAATAGCTGCAAATCTAGAAGGTGTAACATCTGGAAACTCTGAATAATCAACAACTGTAATATCTAATAAAAGAACATATCCATCTTCATTTTTTAGTTTCGTTATTGTCGATTTTAAATCATTTGCTTCAATTAACATATCACATTTAAGCATCTAAACGTCCTTTAAATTCTTTAATTCTATCTTTTAAAACAGATTCATCATGTGACTTTTCTTGAATTCTCATAATAGAATCAAGAACAGCTTCTGGTCTTGGTGGACAACCAGCAACATATTCATCAACAGGAATTATTTCATCAATACCTTGGAGCGTTGTATAGTTATCATAAAACCCACCAGAACAGGCACATGCTCCCATAGAGATTACCCATTTTGGTTCACACATTTGCTCATAAATTTTCTTTAAAATTGGAGCTTGTTTATATGAAATTGTTCCAGCAACTATAAGTAAATCTGCTTGTCTTGGAGAGAATCTTACAACTTCCGCACCAAATCTAGATATATCATATTTTGCTCCAGCAACACTCATAAACTCAATTCCACAACATGCAGTACCAAAAATCATTGGCCATAATGAATATGATCTACCCCAGTTAACTGCGTGATCTAATCTAGTTGTAACTACTGAATCACCTAAGCTTGACTCTGCGCCTAATCCCATGATAGTGCCTTTTTCTTATAAATATATATTAACCCTGCAAATAATAATCCCATGAACATAAACATCTCAAATAATCCAAGATATCCCAATTCTTTAATATTTACAGCCCAAGGAAACATAAAAATTATTTCCACATCAAATAGTACGAAAAGAATCGCAACCAAGTAAAACTTAATAGAAAACCTAATGTTAGTGTTTCCAACGGGGTTAGAAACACCACTTTCGTATACTGTATTTTTAATCGTAGGGTCAGCATTTTGTGGTCCGATGAATTTTGTTAATACAAATACACCTACCAAAATACAACCAATTGAAACAAAAATAACAGAGGCAAGAACTAATTCTGTTGACATCTTATATCCTATGTATTAAATTTAATCCTACAAGTATACAGAAATATTATAGTTAAATTAAAAAATTTAACTAAATATAAGGAAATTTAAGGTTTATTACAGTTTGGACGCTAAAGAGGGGTATTTTTGATACATAAGTATTACAAAAAGTTATTTAAAGAGCTAAATATTCAGGTTTTCCGAAATAATAGCCTTGTGAGTAATCTACACCTAGATTATTTAGGAAGTTAAAAATCTCTTCATTTTCGACAAATTCAGCTATTGTCTTAATATTTTGCCTTTTAGCAAAGGCAACTATAGTTTCTACTACATTTCTACTATATTTATCAGTGATAATATTTTTTATCAATGATCCATCAATTTTTAATATATCTGGTTCAAATTCAAGTAATCTTTCAAAGTTCGAGTAACCTGCACCAAAATCATCAATAGCAATTGATACATCCATTGATTTTACTTTCTTAATAAAATGTTTTACACTTTCAAAGTCTTTTACACGTTCATCTTCAAGTAACTCAAAAACTAATCTATGTCTATCTTTTTCATTTTTTTCTAATAAGTCATATATTAATTCTCTTGTTTCATCTTTTTCAATATCTAAAGTAGATAAATTTATAGAGAGTTCTGTTCGTATACTTTTAAGAACTTCAAAAGAGTTTATTAATACTCGTGTTGTGATTTTGTTATAATAAGAACCTCTTTTTGATACACTTAAAAACTCAAAAGGAGATACAACTTTTCCATCATCTGCAATAAGTCTTACTAATGATTCATATTTTTCAACTTGTTGTGTTTTATTGTTTACAATTGGTTGAAAATAAGAAAGTATTTTATAATCATCTAAAGCTTGTTTTACCATTTTGATAACTTCAAGATTCTTTTTTGCTTCGATTTGATCTTTTATAGAGAAATCATTTGCAGGACAAATAGTGATATTTTTATCTACTGCCATCTCCAAACCAGATTTTGCATCTTCATAAATCATATGTTTTCCCAAAGAGTAACTTAATGAAATATTTATATCATATTCCATACCATCTACTTTTAGTCTTGATTTTTTTACGTTATGTACAAAACCTTCTAAATATTTTTCTAAATTAACTGATGCTTCAAAAAAATCATAAAAGTTTGTTAATAAAGCATATTTACCATTATCTAAATTATATACATTTTCAAACTTATAATCATCTGGTAAATACGTCAATAGTTTATAACCGAACTGTTTTTCAATTTGATCAATAATATGAGGATTATGAAATTTTTCTAACATATCAAACTCTTCTATTTGTATCAAAATAAGAACTGACATAATATTTGCAGATATTTTGTCTAAGAAGTGTTTTTTATCAGTAAGAATAGAACTTATATTTTGTCTTAACGCAATATACTCTTTGATATTTCCTTCAGTATCTAATAATGGAGTAATAGTAGATTTCACATAATACAATTCACCATTTTTAGCGATATTTTTAAGAATACCTGTCCACTGTTCTTTTTTATATTTAATGGTATTCCACATATCTTTGTATAATTCTTTAGGACTATCAGGAGGTCTTATCATGTTATGATTTTTACCTATCAGTTCATCTTTTGTATATCCAGAAGCAATACAAAAATTATCATTAACGTAAGTTATTCTTCCTGATTTATCTGTTTTTGAAATAATCGAACTTCTATCTGTGATATCTTGGTATTGTTTTAATAAATTTAAATTTTCTTTATCATCTCTGTACTCTTCTATTTTTATATACTTTTTTTCTAATGAATTAATTTTTTCTAAAATTTGTTCTTTTTCAAAAGGGTTACGCAATAAAGAATCTACACTCAAATCTACTATTTTACTTAATGTCTCATAAGATTCGTCACTTGATAAAACAACTGTCAAAGCAAATATATTTTCATTGTTTATAAACTTCAAGAATGAAAATTTTTCATCATAATCTGATTCTAATTCAATCATCACTAAATCTATTGAATGTTTTTGATACTGTTTGGTAGCCTCTTTTTTATTTTTCACACAAATAACTGAACCAAATATTTTTGAAAACAACTTATCGTAGCTAGAGTTTTCCTCTTTATAGTATAATAATGTTAGCCTTTTAGCAAAATCTATAACTTTTTTCATATTCTATATAAACTCATCACTTATAGTTTCACCCATAGACCAAAATAGTTTATTGAGAATTCTTTTATCTTTTATTTTACTATCTAATTCATCATACCCTTGATTGAATTTTTCGATATATCGAAATACTATACCTATAGTGGTTTCTCGAGATGTATACATCTCATTATTTCGTAATGCTGATTTTAAAATAGACTCATCAAAAATTTCTGTTTTCTTTAAAATACTTAGGTCATGACGAACAGCAGCTGCTACGAACTCTGTATCTCCTCTAAACTTATCACACATATTATCAAAACACCCTAATCTACTCACAAATTTTTTATCTGTCAATAAATCTGGATCGATATAACGTAATATTTTTTGTTTCATATTATGATCATCTATGATATTCATCATATCCATAATAAAGTATTTGTTTCTTCTAAGATTTTTTGCAAACTGTAGATTATTTATATTTCGTGTAGTTGCCATCACTGCGATTTCATTATCAGTTTTAAAAATTTCTGGCATATATTTTAAAATAGGATTTTTAAAATTTATTCCATCATCTTCTTTTTCTGACATAGCTGCTATTATGGCTAATTCTCTACTTGCTTTTAAACGGTGGCTAGCATATACATATGTTCTATTATATTTACTTGTAGCTGCTTTTGTAAACTCCATATCATCTAAAATACGTTTATCAACATTTTTTAGAATATCATCACCCAAGTTTTCATTTACTAACATGTGATTCCACATCCCACGTTTTGCCTCATTTACAGAAGAAATACTCTGAGAAGTTACCCCTAGTAATCGGATAATTATATTTTTATTATTGTAGTAATCTGGATGAATTGCTTGCAATAATAGATTTTTGTTCTGCCAATACTTTACATTATTAAATATACCATCAATTATCTCTGTCAAGTGAAACTCCAAGATTATAAATATTTTAAATAAATTGTACCCTAATTTTTGTAAAATTCAAAGAAAATTCTGTATTAATAATATTTATATTTGCCTTTTTGTACATCTTCTTTTAATTTTATAACTTTTTTTTCTAAAATTTCGATAATCATTTCTGAAGCTTTTTGGTCATCTGTTTCAGGAACATCCCAATTAGTGATTTTCATATTGGCTTTAAATAATAGTTCAAGTTGATTTTCAATAGCCTCTTCTCTATCATATATCTCTTTTTCCGTCATAGTTAAATCATCTTTTACTTCAATAACTTCATCTGTATTATCCAACCAATTTATGGCATCGCCTATATCTTCAAAATATTCCATTTTTCCTGACATAAACCAATTTGTAAGTTTTATACTATACTCTTGCCAACTTTTATTTCCAACAAAAGCTATTTTTTTAAACTCTCCATTGTGTTTTAATCCTATTTTCAAATCATCAAAAACAGCCTCCAAACTCCATCCTTCAAATTGTGTAGCATCTACTAATAAAGGGATATTTGGATGGTCTATTGATTGTAAAGATTTTTCAATCATTGGAGTTATAGTTTCATAATCTTCATGAGTTAATTTACCTACTAATTTCATTTTGATAAAAAACAATTCATTAACTCTTTTAATACCTATGCTTATTCCATTTTGATTTATATTTTTCATTGGAAACTCCTTGATATTATATTTATATGTTAAGTTTAACATATCTTCTTATATTTTTAATATTAAATTTATAAATTATAATTTAATTTAATCTTGCATAAGATACACTTCTTTTATGAAAGATTTAAACACCTATAAAGAAACACTTCAAGATGTATATCATCAACTCCAAAAATTCGATTTTGACACTTTAGATCATGATTATTTAGAACTAAAAAAAGCATTTGATATTGCTTATGATTTTAGAATTTTTGATTTAAATAATATAGAAAAAGAAAAAATCGACCTCTATAAATATGAGCTTTTTAAAACGCTCACCATGATATCGGGAAACTTGTCATTTCTAGCAATACAAATTCTAGCAGCCAATAGTATTATGAATAAAAACTCTTTTCATAAAGAGTCATTCTATTTAAATAAAAAATGTGGAATAGCAATCAATCATCTGCGTGTACCCAAAACAATAGTAAGTGCAATAAAAGTAGATGGAGGATATAAACTCAATGGTCTTTTAACTTGGGCAAGTGGATATAAGATATTTGATACTTTGCTGATAGGTTTTCATTGTGACAATTTAGAGTATGAAGTGATGGCAGACTTTAGAAACCAAGATGGTTTTGATATAGGAATAGCTTCAAAAACATTTGTAGGAAATGGTCTCAATACTGTAAATATAGAACTAAATAATTTTTTTGTTAGTGATAAAAATATTGTTTCCTCGAAAATCATTGGAAACTATACAAGAGCAAAAGCAATATCAAAAACTATACACTTATGTCTTTATGCACTAGGACATTCTGCAATTGCAAATACAGAAGATAAAGAAGTTAAAGAGTATGCAAGAGATAAACTTGATATTTTGAAAAAGGATTTTTTAAATTCTAATGATCCTGATGAGATGGATATAATAAGAATAAAACTCTTTGAATTAGTTCAAAATATAATCACTACAGCAATCGTTTTGTATGGTGGAAAATCAATACTTTCATCAGAAAACTTACAACGATTTTACAGAGAAATAATAATGTTTAATGCAAATGGATTAAACAATGATTTAAAAGAAATCTGTAAATCGAACTTCTTAAAATAAAGGATACTTATGAAAAAAGCCATAATATTTGATCTTGATGGTACACTTGTTGATTCTATTCAAGATATTGCAATTTGTATGAATCAAGTTCTTGAAAAGCTTGGACTTCACCAACATCCAGAAGATGACTATCAAAACTTTGTAGGAGATGGTGCACTGATGCTTGTACAAAATGCAATGCCTGATAACTCTTCAAAAGATACTGTAAATGAAGGTTTAGAATTATTTAAAAAATATTATGAAAATGGTATACATGAAAATGCAAAAGTTTACACTGGTATCTATAGTATGCTAGATAATATTAAAAATACTAATTTAAAACTTGCAGTACTTTCTAATAAACCTCATAAATTTACTCTAGAATTCATAGAATACTTTTTTAAAGACTATCCTTTTGTTGAAATTCATGGTCAAAAAGAAAATATACCTAAAAAACCACATCCTAAAGGTGCATATAATATTAGTGAAGCATTAAATTTAAAAACAGATGAAATCATTTTTGTTGGAGACACGCCAACAGATATAAACACTGCAAAAAATGCAGGTATGACTTCTATTGGAGTATCATGGGGATATAGAACTGTAGAGGAACTAAAAGATGCAAATGCTGATTATATAGCAAAAGATACAAAACATCTAACACAAATTTTATTAGAAAATAGTATTTAAAATAGCAAATATTTTTATAAAATAATGTATAATTGCAAAAATTTAATTTTAGGATAATATAACCATGGAAAAAAAAGGTATATTAATAATAGGAGCCGGTGGAGTAAGTACAGTAGCTACTACAAAATGTGCTATGAATATAGATACATTTGAGAAAATCACACTTGCATCAAGAACAGTTTCTAAGTGCGTTACAATGGCACAAAAAATAAAAGAAACTACAGGTGTAGATATAGATACAAGAGCAATAGATGCTGATGATGTACCTGCTTTGATTGAACTCATTAAAGAGCTCAATCCAAAAGTAGTTTTAAACGTAGCTCTTCCATACCAAGATTTAACTATCATGGATGCTTGTAGTGCAACAGATACACACTATATAGATACAGCAAACTATGAACATCCAGATGAGGCTAAGTTTGAGTACAAAGAACAATGGGCAAGAAACAATGACTTTGAAAAAGAGAACTTAACAGCTCTTTTAGGAAGTGGATTTGATCCAGGGGTTACTGGTGTATTTGTAAAATATATTCAAGAAAACTATCTTGATACTATAGA
>Ga0193961_1000057_pt1 | contig 43808 bp, 42 predicted proteins | sample FB_4_MG_FD_140371 | JGI IMG/M metagenome (GOLD analysis project Ga0193961, IMG submission 140371) | Microbial mat bacterial communities from the Broadkill River, Lewes, Delaware, United States - FB_4_MG | ecosystem: Environmental > Aquatic > Freshwater > River > Microbial mats | place: USA...
ACCAATTCCTGGAATTGGTTGGAGAGATGTAATGCATCCTGACTTTAATAGAGAAGAGATATTACTTTTTAAAATAGATAGCCAAAATGGACAATATATGTTAAAAAATACAAATGATGATATTATCGAAGCAGAGGTACAAGAACATGACTAAAATACAACTTAAATTTTACAATCTAATCACAAAACAAATTGTTGATTTTGATATTATATTTCATAAAGATTTTATTATTCAAAGATTAGAAAAAATCGAAGATGAAAAACTAAAATATCTACTTGAGCGTATAAATATTGATAAAGATCAAATCACATATAGAAATGGTTTTGTTACTTATGCAAAATTTATTTATTATGCGGATAAAATGATAGAAGAAGAATTACAAGCAGCCATGCTACCAAATCATTCAAAGGTGACAGAATTATATAAAAAAAGAGAACTTCTCTTAGCAACAATCCAATCAGAGACTTCAACAATTTCTCAAAAAAATCAACTTATACAAGATCTTCAAGATAAAAAGCTAATGTTTAAAGATAAAGGTAAAAATATTTTAGATGAGATTGATTATTTTATAATAGAAAAATTTGGATTTTATAATTTTTTTGATCATAATAAAAATTATATGATACAAGAGAAAATTGATGCATTTTATAAAGAGTTTACACAAAAAAAACTTTTGGAAAATAAAAATGATGCCCATTTACAAATCTCTTATACAACAAAATAATGTCTCAGATATGTTATATTACGCCAGATGATATAAGTGATTTAAATATTTTAACTCAATATATTTATGCAAATGAAGAGGTAAATTATTATTTTAGTGATAATTTCTCTGAATCTTTTTATATACAATTAGCAAAAGCAGGTTTTATAAGTGTTTCCTATACAGAAGATGATATTCAATATTTACTACCTGAAATGCAGTTTGAATATGCCATTTTAGATTTTATAAATTTACATATTTCAAAAAAAGTTCACAAACTTTTGAAAAATCCAACATTATATAGTTTTAGTATAAATAAACATCCTTATCAAGTTTTGGAAAAACTCAATAGTTATCATAAAGAGAACTGGATAGAGAAAGAGTATCTATCACTCTTAAAAAGATTAATAGATTTTAAAAATACAACTATAAATTTTCAACTTATGAGCTGTGAACTTATTTGTAATGAAACAGGTATATTAGTTTCGGGAGAGATAGGATATAAAATAGGTTCAACCTACACTAGTCTAAGCGGATTTACTACAAAAGAAAAAAAATATAATAACTATGGAAAATTACAACTTACACTACTTTCTCAATACTTAGAAAAAAATAATTATAGTTTTTGGAATATGGGTCATCCTTATATGCAATACAAACTTGACCTCGGAGCAATTGTACTCAAACGAAAAGATTTTTTAAAAAGATGGTTAAAAGAGGTAGATCAGTAGTTATCTTTTAACTCATTGGTAAAGTTATTATAAACTCAGCACCTTTATAACTCTTACCTTTATATTCATAAGAGGTATTATTTCCTTTGATAGTTCCATGCATTCCATCCACTATTAAATTATAAGTCATGTGTAAACCCAATCCTGTCCCTTGACTTTTGTGTTTTGTTGTAAAATATGGCTCAAATATTTGGGGTAAAACATCTTTTGGTATTCCACCTGCATTATCTTTTATTGTGATACTTACAAGCTCATTTTTAGATTTTGTTGATATAAAAATATATTTTTTATCTTGATGAGTATCTTTTAAAACATCTTTAGCATTATTAAAAATATTGATAAAACATTGTATAAGTTCATTTTCATATCCATAAATAATCAAATCTTTCTCTAAGTCAAATATGATATTTATATCGTTGTTTTTAATAGGTCCCTGCACTAAATTGATAAAACTATTTACCATATCATCAAAATTAAAAATTACTTTATCTCTTTCACCTTTAATAAAATTTCTAAAATCATCAATAGTTCTTGATAAATACTGTGCATTCTCATTTATAATATCACATGTACTATTAAAACTTTCATCACTTAACATATTAAATTCTTTTTGAACTTTCATTCCTGTAGCCCCCGTAGAGATAACAGATAAAGGCTGTCTCCATTGATGTGCAATATTTCCTATCATTTCACCCATTGAAGCCATTTTTGATTGCTCAAATATCAGATTATTTTTTGTCTCCATCTCTTTCATATGAGTATCTATCGTATCTATCATTTTATTTGATGATTCATATATCATATTTATTTCATCTTTATTACTATTATTATTTTTTATTTTTTGAGGATTTGATGGATTAAAATTATTCATTTTATGTGCAAGTTGATCTAAAGGTTTGATCATTTTAGAAATTCCTTTTATAAAATACAAGCTTAGAAGACTATAAAATAGTACTATCAAACCTATCCATAAATAATATTCATTCATAAGTTTATGAATATTATCTCTTGAATATACAAGTGTTAAGCTAGCAATACTTTTCTTAGTTTGTGGATCAATTATTTCAATTACTTTTGAAAAACTATTATTATTATTTATTATTTTGTTTTTTCGTTGTGTATTCCAAAATTTTTGTATATGATTATTATATTTTGTTTTTAGTACTATTAGCATAATATCTTTATTTTTAGCAAGATTATTCAAAGTCTCATTAACTGCTTCTTCAAATTCAAAACTAATATTGACTGCAAGTGAATATTGCATACTATTTAAGATAATATCTATTTTTTGTTGTTCGATTTTATTATAATTTTTTGTTGTTAATATATAGTTAATCAAAATTATTGTTACAATAAATAAACTCAAAAATATAAATAATTTAATAAGTATTTTTGATATAATAGAATTTTTATTTTTAAAGTGTTTTATAAATCTATTCATTTTTTTCCTATATAATATATCTCAGAAATATTGATCAAAGATGATGCTAAAGAGATATTTTTCTTTTTTAAAGATGCCATATTTAAAATAGGTCTTATTTTTTTTCCAATATTCAAAGAGATATTAGAACCATACTGTAGATCTTTTTTATCAAATGAAAATACAATGGCATTGGAATTTTTTAGAGTATTGATAATTTGTATTATTTCACTTGTGATAGTTGGAAATAAATAATAAATTGATTTTTTATCATGATTTTCTTTTATATCGCTAGCATTTATAATATCTATTTGAAGCTTATAACCATTTATCTCGTTTGTGTACTTTTTATAAATTAATTCTCTAAATTTTATCGCTTCATTATAATGATTTTTATCACATACTAAAGCAACAAAAATTTTGTTTTTATATATTTTTTCTTTAAAATTATAATCCATAAATATGATTTTGGGGAGTATGGTTGCATGTACTTTTAAAATATCATTATCATATTTTGCATGCAAAGGGAGATAGAGAAGTAATAAAAGATAATAATGTATATATTTCATTAAAATTCCATTGAAAATTGAATACTATATGTTCTACCCTCTTGTGGGTAGTCATTTTGATAAGTATTAATATCAGATGGATAATAAATCCCATCATTAAAAATATTTTTTACACTCAGTACAGTTATATATTTTTTGTAATGATAAGAAAATGATTGATTCCAAGTATTATAAGAATCCAAATCAGCTCTGCTATCACCCTCCATACGTTTTCGTTTTCCTACATATTTAACTAAAGTTGCCGATGTTATATTTGATGATAGTCTATTAGTGTATTTTACATTTCCAAAAATATTCGCAATATTTGGAAGATCATTATTTTTTTCATCTTCTGCATCTACTAAAGATACTATTATATCAAGTTGTGAATTTGCAGTAAGTTTTGACACAAACTCCGATTCTATGCCTTGAAATTTTTGATACCCATTTTGAATATATTCATTAGAAATATTTTTATATATAATATTACTAATTTTTGTATCATATACATTTATTTTGAATGTGCTAGATGGTGATATATCGTATATAATACCTGCTTCCAAGGTATCTGATTCTTCTTTATCCAAAGTATCATTCCCAACTGATACACTAGGTATGTTAGCATAAAGTTCAATAAAAGAAGGAGCTCGAAATGCTTTAGAGTACATCATTTTATAATTAATTTTTTCATTTTGTCTATAGACAATAGTAGCTCGTGGACTAAAAGCATCTCCAAAATCTGAATATTTATCAATTCGCGTACCTAAAGAAGCTATAAAATTTGTTGAAATATCTATTGTATCATGAAGATATACAGAAGTAATATCTCGACTTATCCCTGATCTTAAAAGGGTAGAAGAGTCAAAGTATTGTGTATTTGGTGTTGCAAGTAAATAACTATTAAAATTATTTATAATAGGTTTTGTTTTTTCATAACCAAACCCAAGAAGAAATTCATGATTTTCAAAATTATTTAAAAGGAGTTCAAAATTTATATATTGTTTTTCTTCCTTATAATTTGATTTTAGCATCAACACATCAGTCGCTTTTGTTTCTATATCTTGTGAATAATTATCATATCCAAAGCTAATGTTATAACTTATATCTTTCGTTATGTTATCTTGATATTTTATTTTTGAAAATATACTTTTATTTTCAAACCCATCTGTATCATCAGTTTTTTCAAGATAATTCAATAAACCAAAAGAGGATCCATATGCTGATTTTTTAATACGAGTAGTAATTTCTAAATTTTGAGAATTGAGATTTAAACCCATAGAATAATCATCAAATTCTTCATTTGAATTCCCACTTGTACCACTTTTGTCAGCATGTATATCGACACTTTTATTTGTATTCTGATAGTACCCATTAAAAGAAAGGTTATATTTATCCAAATCATAAAAACTTGAAAAACCTACTTTTTTTGTATTATAAGATCCATACGATGTAAATAGATGCTTATCTTTTTTTGTAATTACATGTATGATACCACTCATAGCATTGGAACCATACATAACAGCCCCTGGACCACGAATCACTTCTATTCTATCAATAAGTTCTATTGGAAAATCAAGAAAACTATATATTGAACCTCTATAACTATTATTAACAGCTATATTATCAATAAGTAATTTCACTTTCCCTTTCTCTTTAACCCCTCTAAATATCACTTGTCTTACACCCGTTGATTCAATAGATAATTCAACTCCAGGAATAATAGAAAGTGCTTCACTTAAATTGTTAAATCCATACCTCTCTAATTCATCATTTCTAAGTATTGAGATAAAAGCAGGAACTTCATCAATATTGAGTTTCGTTCGAGTAGCAAGGTCTGTTGCTTCTTGTAATGCATCCAAAAAAGACTCATTAAAGTTTATATCTACATCAGTATTTTGCGTAGGTGAAGCCAAAAGAATACCACACATAAATAATAATATACTAGTTTTTTTATACATTGTTAAACCTCTTATAGTAATAAGTAGTATACAGTAAAATACATAAGAATACTCTTATGAGATTAAATTTTTATTTTAATAAATTTTAAAATATGGATAATTTTATTGAAAGAATCTTTTTTATTGGTGGTACCAGTGGCCGGACTCGAACCGGCACGCCCATAAGGCGGGGGATTTTGAATCCCCTAAGTCTACCATTCCATCACACTGGCTTTTTAGATTCAGAATTATACCCTTTCAATGTTTAAAGTAAAATAAAATTTAGAAAGAAATGCTATAATATGTATAAAATATCAATATATAATAAGAAAGAGTGAAAATGATAACAAAAATAAGATTTGAAGAGAATGGTTTTGTATTTAAAGCCTTATCTTTTGATAGTAAAAAGATGGTTTTAGTAGCGAACAAGTTTGATAAAAAAGACAACTTTATAAAAAAAGTTATCTTAAGGATGGGAGAGATTCCCAAAAGTGTCAAAAAAAGTTTGAATCCTCTTAGATAAAATTAGGTGCATCATTTGCAAATAAAATAAGATCACCTATATGTGTTTCTTTCAAAAGCAACTCTTGCATTTTTGCTTTATCTTTTAAAAAGATAGGTTTATGGTGTACGATAACTTTATCAAATAATTTTGCATTAAGGTCACCTGTAATGATTATCACATCAAAAACAGCATCTATAGCATGGGCAAATTCTACATTTGCTTCCATGGTTGACTCTACAAGACCAGGTGTGATAATCACTTTTCTACCTTTGTAAGTCGAAGCAATCTCTACAGCTTCAAGCATTCCTTCTAAATTACCGTTAAAACTGTCATCTAAAATAAGTTTACCATTTGCTTTACTCAAATGTAACCTATGTTCTACTGGTTTCATATTGTGCAATGCAACTTTTATCTCATCGATACTCATACCCAATGTTTTTGCCATTAATATCACAGATGTAAGATTTATAGCATTAAAACTTCCTAAAATAGGTGCATGAAAATGTTCAGTTTTACCATCTACATCTAAATCGAACCAAATACCATTAAGATCACTTCGTGTTATATTGACATTTGAAGGATATTTTGTGATAGTATCATACTGCAACATAGGGACACTATCATTTACAAAACCATGCACTAATTTGGGAGATTTTAAAATCTCCATTTTTGTATGGATAATATTATCCAAAGTTTTAAAGTATTCTATATGTTGCTCCCCTACACTTCCTATGATAGCATACTGTGGCTCTATAAAATTTACTATCTCTTCGATATCACCTGCTTGTCTTGCCCCTGCTTCTGCTATATATATTTGAGTATTCAAAGGGAGATCACAATTGACATCTTTTACGATACCTCCCAAAGTATTGACACTTCGAGGAGTCATATATACATTATATTTTTTACTCAAAACTTGAAATAGATAGTTTTTGATTGATGTTTTTCCATACGATGCTGTTATTGCAATAGTTTGCAAATTTCTAATCTTCCCCAACCGCTCTTTTGCTTTAGATTTAAACCCTAAAAAAAGTATTTTTTCTAAAATTATAGTAATTATATATGTCAAAATCAAAGGCAAAAACAAACCATAAACAGGATTGTCAACAAACATAACCAAAGCATCTACAGCAAAAGTAGTAAATAAAAGTATAGCCAAAAATCTTTTGACACGACTCGTTAACACAAGTGGTTTATCTAGGTTTTTATTCCAAATAAAAAAACCACTCAAATACAATAAATAAAAATATACTGCAAAATACAAACTGGGCAAGAGATAAAAAAGGACTAAAGGAGTAGCAAAATAAACGATATGCCATTGTTGTTTGTGATGTTTAAAGACCACTCTTTCTAGTTTATAGTTATACCACTGTAGGTTGGTAATCATATACCAGCCTAAACTCATAACTACTAATATATGTGTAAATATATCAAAATATTCCATTTTATACCCTATTCTTTTTAAGTATTATAACATATCTTATTGAGCTTGTCACTCAAAAGTAATTTTGTTCTCAAAAAATTTACTGAAAGATTACCCTAAAGAGCTTCTATCTCTTTAGCAATCTCTTTAGCATGTTCCAAGAAAAAAAAGTGATCACCCTCATAACTACAAAACTTACTCTTTTTAATAAAGGTATGAATCATCTCCCCCGATGGCAAAGTAGTAGCCGTATCTGTTTCTCCCCAACATATGAGAGCTGGATTATAAAACCCTTTAAAATATTCACTAAAATCCTCATCGACCACATTTTTAAATGTTTCATACATATTTTGAGACATATTCTCTACATCTTTACTTCTAAATATTTTAGTAAAGTTTTTGAGTCCCAAAGTATTCAAAAACTTACTACAAGCTATTTTCATCTTTACTTGAGATGACTTCTCTTCTAAAATACCCGCCGAACTTAATAATATCAAAGTCTTAGGTATAAGACAAATCGCCACTTTCCCACCAAAAGAATGACCTGCTATCATCACATCATTATGATTTATACCAATCTTATCCAAAAATATCTTCATAATATGTGCGTAGTCTATAGTCGTAAGTACATAATTGTTATCACTTTTACCAAAACCAGGCATATCTATATATACATGTTTCATATTACCTAGCTCTTTCCCAAAAGCCATCTTCATAATCTCTTTGTTTGCACCCCAACCATGTAAAAAAACAATCACATCTTTTTTATCATTATTTACTATCTCATAATTAACCGAAAAATCTTTACCAAAATAATCTATATTTTTTGTTGCCATCTATATTTTTTCTCCATTGTGTGTACAGTTTATGAATATATCTAATTTATTCATTTACTTTCCTTCTAAATTTTTTAATTTATCTTATATTTTGATATAAAAAAATTCTTTTTTACCTTGAAAATATTTTTTAAAATTTGATTGTTCTATCCCAAATTTTGGAATATTCAATTTAACAGTCACTGTCTGTTGAATTTGAATATATGTTTGATGAATCACATCTATTTTTTCTATTAAATTATTGAGTGTCATATCACTTTTATTCATCTAAAGCCCTTTTTTTACATCTTTTAAATTTAAAGAAAACAGACTCCACTCATCTTTTTTAGAATCTATTTTAATATCTATTTTATATCTATCACAATACGCTTTGATGATATTGAGTCCGAGTCCTATGCCACTACTTAAGCTATCTTCTTGATAATATTTGTCAAAGATGTGAAAGAGATTTTTTGTATCTATCCCTACTCCTGTATCTTTTATCATTAATATATCATCTTTTATAGTGATTGTGATTGTTCCATTTTCAGTATTATACTTAATTGCATTTGAAATAAGATTGTCTATGACTCTTGCAAAACCATTTTTATCAGCACAAATAATATATGATGTTTTGTCATAGATAATAGATATTTTTCCTTTTATATCATTGTGTTTGATTATACTCTTTTCAATACTATCATCGATATCAAAATCTTCACTATTTACACTATCGATTTGTTCTTTGATATTATATTCCATTTGATTATAAAGGTTCAATAATATTGTACAAGATTCATCTATACGCTTAAGTCTGACTATATTCTTTTCATCAGTCTCTTTTTTTTGTAAAATTTTACTATTGATTTGTATGGTTGCAACAGGTGTATTTAATTCATGTAAAGTTTCTTTGATATGATTTTCGATATTTTCTTCACTTTTAAATAATGGTGCAAAAAGTTGTGCGCTTAAAAAATAGTACATCGATCCACCTAAAATCAATAAAAATAGTGTTATGGGAACAAAACTATTTTGATCGAATGTAAAGCGTGTAGTTAAAAAATTGTAGACTACTAAAACTATTAAAATAGTAAATACAACTACTATCATATTTGAGATAAAAAAATCTTTTTGTTTAATATTCAATTTTATAACCAATATTTTTGATATTTGATATTTTAAATAATGCTTCATCATCAAAAAGTTTTTTTATACTATTGACATAAACACGGATAGAACCATCACTATATGTTTCACTTGTTGCCCAAAGTTTATTGATAATCATCTCTTTTGTTACTATAGCATTATTATTTTGATAAAAAAGTTCAAAGAGTTCTAAGGCTTTCAAAGAAAATTTTAATAATTCACCCTCTTTTTTGACTTCTTTCCTATCAAAATTAAATTCAACTTTTCCTAATACAACAAAATCTTGTTTTTTGACTCGTTTCATCAAAGAATTAATTCTTAAAATCAATTCATCCATATCAAAAGGTTTGGTTAAGAAATCATCAGCACCATTTAAAAACCCTTGTGTAAGTGTTTCTTTATCTTTATATGATGTTAAAAAAATAGCTGGAGTTTCATCTGTAGAAATTCGAATATCTTTTAATAAATCCAAACCATTTATATCTGGTAGATTTATATCTAACAGATACAAATCGTATCTGTTTTCATAAATTAACTCTAGCATTTTTGTAGAATTATTCGCATGTGTTATCTGAACATTTGCAAACTCTTCAAGATAATCAATAAGGCTTAAACTAAATAATTCATCATCTTCTAAAAGTAGAATATTGATCATTATAAATTCTGAAATTCTTTATGATTTTGTCGTACTACATCGTAGGCAATAACCGAAACACTATTGGCTATATTTATACTTCGTGTTCCATTTGTCATAGGGATATTTACACATGTTTCTTTATTGTCCTCAAGGATCTTTTCAGGAAGTCCCGCATCTTCTCTTCCAAAATAAAGATAATCATATGGTAAGTATTTAGCTTCAAAATATGGTTTTTCTGTTTTTGTTGTTGCAAAAAAATGTCTCTCATTCAATGGATTTTTTTCCCAAAACTCTTCAATATTTTCATACTGATACCACTCCAATTTATCCCAATAATCCAAACCAGCTTTTTTCACCTCTTTAGCCGTGATATCATTACCCCAACCATAAGGTTTGATAAGATGCAAAACACCACCCAATGCAACTATCGTTCGACCAATCGTCCCTACATTACCACTTGTTCTTGGTTCTAATAATACTATATTTACCATTACAATATCACCGTTTTATTCCCATAAACAAACACTTTGTCTTTTAAAACTAAATCAATCGCATTTGATAAAACTACTTTTTCTACATTTCTTCCTGCATCTCTCATATCTTCCCATGAATAAGTATGATCTACTCTTGTAGTATCTTGTGCTACTATTGGTCCCTCATCTAAGTCATTCGTAACCCAATGTGATGTTGCACCGATGATTTTTACACCACGAGAGTGTGCTTGTTTGTATGGATTTGCTCCTATAAATGCAGGTAAAAAAGAGTGATGAATATTGAGTACTTGTTTTGGAAAAGTTTGTACAAATGTAGGTGTGAGTATTCTCATATATTTTGCAAGTACAATTAAATCATAGTCATATTTTTTGATAGCTTCAATCACAAGTGTTTCATGCTCTACTCTATCAAGGTTTTCGTGTGAAACAAACTCAAAAGGTATATTGAACTTTTCTACTAAATCTTTTAGACTATCTCTATTTGAAACTACTGCTGTGATATTTGCATCTAAGTCCCCTGCTTCGTGTTTGATGAGTAGATCACCCAAACAATGCATCTCTTTTGTAGCTAAGATAACGATATCTTTTTTTTCTGTATTAGTAAGTTTTATACTCGAATTAAGAGGCAGAACTGTTTCTAAATCTGATAACAGTTTGGTAGTTTCAAAAGTACCTGTGATCACTGTTCTCATAAAAAATGCATTTGTTTCATTGTCAACATATTCAGAGTTACTTTCAATATTTAAGTTGTACTCGTATAAAATTTTTGATATTTTATAAACCAAACCTTTTGTGTCATTTGTTTCAATTAAGAGTCTATATTCGCTCATTTTTTCTCCCGAAATTGCTATATTTAATTTATTTTGTCGTGAATAATATCACAAATTTAGTTCAATTAGTATAAAATACTAATTATGATTTATCGTTTATTATTTATTACTATTCTTATAACTTCCTCGTACTCAAATACCATTAATATTGATGAGTTGCAAAAAGAGTTTGCTCAAAATGTTTTAGAACTCAATGTATATAAAAAAAAATCATTTCTAAAATTTGATCCAAACTATTGGAATACAATCGTATCGAAATTACAAATGAAAGAACTTGACTTAAATAGTTCTCAATTTATAAGTGTCGTTGATCTCAAAAAACAACTATTTATTATCACTTTTTGGGATGAAAACAAAAAACTATTTAGTTATATAGGAAATGATTTTATATCAAGTGGAAATATAAACAGAGAAAAAGAGGTCAAATTTGGAGAAAATCATTATCTCAAAACTCCAACAGGTGTTTTTATAAGTAATCATGGATGGAGATCAACTGGTAAAAAGAAAAAAGATAATATTACTCTCCCATATGGAGCGAAAGATCGCTATATCTTTTATTTTGGAAAACAAGAGACTATTCGATATAATACTTTTGATAAAGATCGTAATAAAATTTATGATCAAGATAAGTGGAAAATTATTTCAGATACTTTAGATTTTGCGGTACATTCTCATCGATCTTCAAAGCCAATGGGAAAACCATATTCACATGGATGTATTCGTATGACAGATGAGCTCAATAAATTTTTAGATAACAATTCAATATTACACAAAAATGTATTCAAAAATAAAAGCTGGATACATAAATATGCAAAAAAACCTAAACACTCCAAATACCGTGATTTTGCAGGTGAATATTTAATAATATTTGACAAAATATAATTTTCAAGAAAGGCAAGCCTCCATGTTAAAAGATGATAACTTTATCAAAATAACAGATTTAGAAAATTTTGATTCTGATAATTTAGAAACAGTATTACATAAAATTTTAAGTCATATTAAAATCACGACAAATTGTGATGCAGGTTCTATTTATCTTAAAAAAGATAATTATCTGCATTTTTCTATTTTTCAAAATGATTCATTTTCTAATGAAAAGATAGCTCTTATGCAACAACCAATTAAAAACATTAAACTCCCAATAACAGAAGATAGTGGTATACTCGCTATCGAATCATTTTTGCAATCTAAAATTATCATGGCCGATGATATTTATCATGATTATGATTATGATTTTAAATCAATTAAAGAATTTGATACAAAATTTAACTATAAAACTACCTCTATTTTGACAGCTCCACTTATGGATAATCTTAAAAAAGAAAATATTGGAATTGTACAACTTATAAATAAAAAAGATACTACCAATGGTAACTTTATTCCATTTAATACTGAAGATAAAAAATTTATCTCACTAACAAGTTATCTTATTGCTATTAGTATTATTAATGTAAAAAATAATATGGAAGATCTTCGAAAACACAATCTTGAACTAGAAAAAAAGATACAAGAAAGAACAAAAGAGTTATTAGAAACTCAAGTAGAACTTAGAGAACAAGCACATAAAGATCAATTAACAAGTTTGTATAATAGAAGGCATTTTGCAGAGATCAAAGGAAGTTTATTTTCTATCTCTCAAAGAGGCAATAATCCTCTCTCAATCTTAATAATAGATATTGATAATTTTAAAACTATCAATGATACTTATGGGCATAATACTGGAGATTTAGTTATCAAAACGCTTTCTGACATATTTATAAATACTATTCGAAAAAGTGACATTGCTATACGATATGGAGGGGAAGAATTTCTTATTTTATTAACCAATACAAATTTAGATAATGCGCATGTCCTTGCAGAAAAGCTTCGAAAAAATGTAGAAAACACTCGTATAAAAATTTTAAATTCTAAGAAATTAAATTTTACAATAAGTTTAGGTCTTTCAATGGTAAGACAAGATGATGAATCTATTGAATTATCAATAGAAAAAGCAGACAAAGCACTTTATATTGCTAAAAATTCAGGGAAGAATAAAACAATCTCTCGTTAAAAAGAGACTGTTTTGATTGGACTATTTAGATTAGTATAATCTGTATCCAACACCTTGGATAGTATAGAAAAAATCTCTATATGTTTTTTTTCTAATTCTTAATAAAAAGTTTTTCAAAGCTGGATCACTCATAACATTGTTTTCCCATATTCTTTCATTGATCATCTCTTTAGAAACAATCGCACTTTTGTTTTCATATAATAATTCAACAAAAAGTGCTTCTTTTTTAGTTAAACTTACTTCAACTTTATCTACTATAACAACTTTTCGACCTTTATCATAAAAAGAATCATCTTTTAAAAATATGATATTTTTATTTTGGTTTGCTAAAGTTATTGCACATTTATTAAGAACTTCTTCAAAATCAACAAAATTTATAGGTTTTAAAGCATATGCTGTTAATCCTAATGGAATTGCTTTTAATAAAAATGCTTCATCTTTATGTGCACTTAAAACAACTATAGGAACTTTAGTATTTATTTTTCTAATATTTTCTATAAATAATAATGCAATTCCATCTTCAACTTTTAAATCACTTAAGATAAAATCTATCTCTTCTGATTCAAATTTTTCCAAAGCATCTTTCATACTTGTAACATGTACAATGTTTTTAACATAATGTGCTAAGAATTTTTTTGTATCTTCAGCAAAAGCCAAATTATCCTCTAAAAATAGTACTGTTTTTTCTTTTAAATTTTCCATATTTTGTGTTAATTTACAATGTTATTGTAAATTTTGCTCCTTTATTTACATTCTCAACGGAGATATTTCCGTTATTTTTTTTCATAATATTTACTGACATATACAAACCAATTCCTAATGTACCTTTTTCACTCACATAGGGTAAAAAAATATCATTAAAATTTTTCAGTGTAATCCCACCTGCTGTATCTTCAATAGTTACTACGGACTTATCGTTTCTCTTGAATACATTGACTGTTATCTCTCTTATCTTCACTTTTCTTGATATAAAAATATCTTTCGCATTATTTAATATTGCCAAAATTACTTGTGCATACTCATTTTGATTTGCAAATACAGATACTTCCTCTTTCGCATTAATTTTCAGTATTATATTTTCGTAATTGAAAGTTGCATCAACTATATTAACTGCGTTGTGTACCGTACTCAAAATATCAAATGTTGTATTGTTAGTATTAGGTTTATAAAAATCTTGAAAAGTTTCAACGGTTTTTGACATAAAATCCAAAATTTTAGATGAACGCTCAACATTTATCTCTAACTCTTTTTTATTTTCCAATGGTTTTTGAACATATAAAGTATTTAATAAATTAATACTTCCTAATTCACTCAAAGGTTGTTTCCATTGATGGGCAATATGCATAAGCAACTCACCAATTTCTGCTTGCTTTGAATTTTGGAAAATAATCTGTTCTTGTATTTTACTCTTTTCAACTCCTTCTTTTACTTTTTTTTCTAAATTATTCTGATATGATTTGAGTTGTAAATGAGTATTTACTCTACTCAATAGCTCCTCTATATTAAATGGCTTCGCCACATAATCAACAGCACCAACATCAAAACCTTTTTTAATATCATCAACACCATATTTTGCTGTTAAAAATATCACAGGAATATGTCTTGTTTTTTCTTTTGATTTTAAGCTTTTACAAAGATCCAAACCATTAATATCTGGCATCATTACATCAAGTAAAATCAAATCAATCTTTAATTTATCTAATATCTCAAATGCACCCTTGCCACTTATTGCAGTCAAAACATTATAATCATCTAACAATGAGATTAATATTTCCAAATTAACTTCATTATCATCTACAACTAAAATACTTTGTTTCTCTTTCATTTTACTTCCTAATCCTGTTTTAAAAACCATAGATTTTTAAATTCATTTTTATTATATCAAACTATCATATCATTTGGGTCTTTTTTCAAAGAAATTTCAAAGAAATTTCAAAATTTGTTATTTTAATATTTAATTGATATTTAGATATAATCAAAAATCAATATAAATAGGACAATAAACTATGAGTAATAAATACAATCCAAAAGATGTAGAAGACAAATATTATCAATTATGCGAAGATCGAGGTTATTTTGAAATAGATGGAAATAAAGCTATTCAATCATTAGACAAAAATGGAAAACAAAAAACTTTTTCTATTATGATGCCACCACCAAATGTGACAGGAAGCCTCCATATAGGACATGCACTTACATTTACACTTCAAGATATTATCACAAGATACAAAAGAATGGACGGGTTCAAAACTCTCTGGCAACCAGGAACTGACCATGCAGGGATAGCAACACAAAATGTTGTAGAGAAACAACTCTTAGCAGAAGGTACAACAAAAGAGGAGTTAGGTCGTGAAAAATTTCTTGAGCGTGCATGGTTACAAAAAGAAACATCTGGTGGAAACATAGTGCACCAAATGAGAAAACTAGGAGTTACTCCTGCTTGGAAACGGGAACGGTTTACTATGGATGAGGGATTACAAGAAGCAGTCAAAGAAGCTTTTGTGTCATTATACAACGAAGGTAAAATAACTCAAAATAATTATATGGTAAACTGGTGTACTCATGATGGTGCATTATCAGATATTGAAGTGGAACATGAAGAGATAAATGGTAAATTTTATCATATGATTTACAAATTTGCGGATGGAAGTGGTGAGCTAGAAGTAGCTACAACTAGACCAGAAACATATTTTGGGGATAGTGCTATTATGGTTCATCCTGATGATACAAGATATGCAGGTATCGTTGGTAAAGAGGTGATAATTCCCCTAACTGATAGAAAAATCAAAGTTATCACAGATACACATGTCGATATGGAGTTTGGTACAGGTGTCGTTAAAGTTACTCCAGCACATGACCAAAACGATTATGAGGTAGGGAAAAGACACAATTTAGAATTTATCAAAGTATTTGATGAAGATGGTATTCTCAATGATTATTGTGGTGAATTTCAAGGACTCGAAAGAATAGAAGCTCGACCTATTATCGTAAAAGCTTTAGAAAATGCAGGATATATCACCAAAATTGAAGACCACAAACATCAAGTAGGACATTGTTATAGATGTAAAAATATTGTAGAACCTTTCATCTCTCAACAGTGGTTTTTAAGTGAAGATATTGCTAAAAATTCTATAGAAAAAACAAAAGCAAACAACAACTTTCATCCAGCACACTGGATAAACTCATACACAGCTTGGATGGATGAACTTCGACCGTGGTGTATCTCACGACAACTTTGGTGGGGACATCGTATACCTGTATTTACTTGTGATTCGTGTAATCACCAATGGGCAGACAAAAATGATGCACCTGAAACATGCCCAAAATGTGGACACAAACATATCACGCAAGATCCTGATGTTTTAGATACATGGTTCTCTTCTGCACTTTGGGCTATGTCGCCATTAGGTTGGGGAAACAACGACAAACTTCAAGAGTTATATAACAAAGATCAAGATATGCAAGATTTCTTTCCTAACTCTTTACTGATTACTGGTTTTGATATTATGTTCTTTTGGGTAGCTCGTATGATGATGATGAGTGATCATTTTGAGGGTGAATTACCATTTAAAGATATCTATATGCATGCCCTCGTTCGTGATGAAACTGGTGCAAAAATGTCAAAATCAAAAGGAAATGTAATTGATCCTTTAGATATGGTTGAGGAGCATTCAGCTGATATAATTCGATTTACACTTGCATACTTAGCTGTACAAGGGAGAGATATCAAACTAGGTGAAAAAAACTTAGAGCAGTTTAGAAACTTTACAAACAAATTGTATAATGCAAGTAACTTTTTACAGTTAAATGTAGAGACATTTCCTGATTTACAAGATATTAAGATCAAAACTGTACTTGGAAAATATATGCAAAGTAGACTCTCTTATGCTGTTGATAGTGTAAGAGAAAACTTAGAAACATTTAGATTCAATGAAGCAGCTTCAGAACTCTACAAGTTTGTATGGAACGAATTTTGTGATTGGGGTATCGAGTACTCAAAAGGTTCAAAAGATTCTATACTAGAGCTTGGTGCAATTTTTAAAGAGACTCTAAAAATGATCTCTCCATTTATGCCTTTTATTGCAGATCATTTATATCATAAACTTTCAGGAACTACAATTGAAGAGGGTGAATCTTTGATGATAAATAATTTCCCTTCCAACATCAAAAAAGATGAAAAATCAGAAGCACTTTTTAGCATCATCGAAGAATCTATCACCGCACTACGACGAGCAAAAGTTATTATAGATATGGGAAATAGTAAAATAGCAAAAGCGTATATCAAACTTGACAAAGCTTTAGATACAGAACTTATCAAACCTTTTATAGAAAAACTTGCAAAAGTTGAAAATTTAGAGTTTGTAGATATAAAAGTTGAAAACTCTATCACTGATGTATCTGATAATCTTGAAGTTTATCTACCAACAGGTGAGATAGATATGACACCAATTATCTCTAAACTCACAAAACAAAAAGAGAAACTAGAAAAAGAGATAATGAAACTCAATGGTATGTTATCAAATGAAAGATTTGTAGCTAATGCACCAGCAAATGTAATAGCTGAAAATAAAGCAGGTTTAGAAGCTGCTCAAGATAAATTCGCTAAAGTAGAAAATGAACTTAACTCTTTAGTGTAAATTTCACTTTAAAACGATAAGTATAATAACTTATCGTTTTTTAATAAACACAACTTTCAAATAATCACCCTCTTTAAATTCACTACACACCCTAAAATCTTGAGGCAAAGAATATGTTTCTAAAATCTCAAATTTTAATTTTAATTCTCTAAATGCCTGCTCTATAAACTGTCGAAACTTCATCATACCAAAACTAGCAGAATTTGTAGAAGCTACGATGATTCCATTTTTATTGGTTATTTGTATTGCTTCTTTGAGAAGTTTTACATAATCTTTAGAAACAGAAAAAGTCATTTTTTTACTTCGTGCAAAACTTGGAGGGTCAAGTACTACCACATCAAACTTAAACTGTTTTTTTACTGCATATTTAAAATAGTTAAATACATCATCTACAACTATCTCTTGTGTTGTAGGGTCGATATTATTTACTTCAAATTGTTCACTTGTTTTATCCAAACTTCGTTTTGCCAAATCAACACTTGTCGTTTTTTTTGCCCCTCCCAGTTGTGCATACACAGAAAAAGCTCCCGTATAAGAAAATGCATTAAACATCGACTTACCATTTGAATATTTATCTCGTAGAGTTTTACGCACCTCTTTTTGATCCAAAAATATACCAGTCATCGCACCATCATCTAAATATACTGCAAAATTAACCCCATTTTCTTTTACTATAAAAGGTATAGGAGCAACTTCACCACATACAAAATCACTCTTATTTTCTAAATACTGCCCTTTAGTATCAAACCTTTTTTTCTCATAGATACCTTTATATTCTACACATTGTTTTAAGGCTTCTACAATCATATCTTTAAAAGTATATATCCCTAAACTATACCAAGTAAGCATATAATATCCGTCAAAATAATCGATAGTTACACCACCTAGTCCATCACCTTCACCATTGACTACACGAAAGGCTGTTGTGGTATTTTGATGAGCTTCATTATAAAAATTCTTTCTATAATGGATAGCTTCTTTAATCTTTTGTATAAAAAGTGATCTATCTATATCTTGATTTTTATCATACGTTAGAACCCAACCATAGCCTTTATTTTGTCTCCCATAATACCCTCTTCCTATAAATTTATTGTTTGTCGTGATAAGATTTACTACTGTACCCTCTTCCTCTAAATCATCAACATTTTCTATAATCTCTTTTTGAATTAATGGATATTTATCTTGGTATTCTTGGATATATTTAGATTTTATTTTTAAATTTACTGTATTATTCATTTTTTTCCTTTTAGTATCAATGGTTAATATAATTGCTCATTAAAATATATTTTAACTCTTCAAAATCTATTGTATGGGAAAGAGTAAGATCTAAACCAATATTAATAATATCAATAAACTTATCTTTAGAATAATTCCCCATCTCATTTCGATAATCAATTTCAATAGAATCTAGTTTTGAAAGTAAACACAATGCCTGATATGATTTATCTACTACACTAGTTATATTATTTGGGTGGGCTCTTGAAAAATGCTGGTTTGGTGTGAGGGCGATTATATTTTCAGGTACATCTGCCAATTCAGGGAATTGTGATGCCAAAAATATATGGTGTGCTTGTGTCGCTACATAATTTTCAAATCTATGTATTTCACTATACTTATGAATTGATTTTACAAATCTTTTTGCTTTCTCTATATGATATTTATATGATTTTTTATTATCAATCTCATTTTCTAAAAAGTGATTATTAAACACCTCTCTTGTAATTGATTTTTCTTTTTTAATATCTCTCCAATTTGGTCGATTATAAAGGAGATCATTATAATTCACTTCACAAACAGTCCCCTTAATTGTACCTAATTTTTTTAAGTTAAAGGCTATAGTTTGTAAAAGTGGATTAAAAATTCGGATAGGCTCTTTCTCTTTTGTAATTTTTGTATATGTTTGTATAAATAACACATATTTATCTCGTAATTCATACAATGAATTACGATCTTGTACTCTAAAAAAATCTTCAAAATCATCCCAAAGATCACTGTCTTTTAAGACTCGCTCAAGATAAACTGATAAAAAATAAAATGCATTTCTATCTCGTAAAGAGATATACTCGATAAACTCTTTTTGTGAAATTTTATAAACATTTGCACGCCCTTTTTTCGATTCGTCCAACAATCCACAATACGCCAACATTTTTAATGGCTGTGAAAAAAATTTATCGTACTCTTTATCTGCTTTTTTTATTTCAGGTTTATTAAATATTTCAGTTACCAATTCATTGGCATAATCACAATTTCGTACATCATTGACACTAAAAGATATCCCCTCATCAATGCCATTTAATATAGATTCACAAACCGCACTCAAAACATCAGGCTGGACTTTTTGATCAAAAAACCGTGCATTACCTGTTTTTCTAATATCAAGGTCAATATTGTTTAGATAGTATTCAATTCTTTTCTTCATTATGATTCCTTTAACAATCCAAAAAATTGTACAGAATTATTATCTATATTTAACGATCGTGTTCCCCTATTTCGAGCTATTTTATAATACTCAATAAACTCTTTTGTACTAAAATATTCCAAATGTACAGTAGTGATAGTTTTGTTATCTTTGGCTTTTAAAAGTGCTACAGAACCATCAGCTATTGCATTATTTGGTAAAAATGTAGCTCTTGGATTGTAAGTTAAATTTGGAATAAGAATTATATCATTTTGATTCAGATATCGTGAAACAACCAAACTATCAACATCATTTATAAAACAATCATAATCTTCAATATCTTTTATCGTATTAGTAGCAATGTTTCTTGATTTTAAAACTCGTATCTTTCCACTAGGTAAAGTATGTTTTTTTGTAATCTGCCTATCTCTAAAACTTTCAAAAATATCCAAATCCATCTTATTTGCTACAAGATCAAAAAAACTATTTCGATAAATCAACCAATATGGAAATTTTTTTGAAAATATATATGACTTTTCTTGGAGAGTGATTGTATTTGTTATATAACTTTCTATTTTGACACTATCTTCTTTTTCTTTTATAGAGGTATCTGCTACAAAACTTATTGTTTCTATTTTTACACCCTTAAAAGCTTTTTCCCCATAATCAGTAATAGATTCAAGATTTGTATCTTCTAATAGTGTCCGTGTTTGATCAAACTCAGGAGCATTGATCAAACTTTTTGGAACAACCAAGGAGACATATTTGGCAATTTGGAGAGATTTTTCTATAAAAAATGAAAATAAATTATTTGTATTCTTATTTTCACAGTTTAGTTTATATTTATCTAACAAAGTTTTATTATTGATCACTTTTCCATACGGTGGATTTCCCACCACCAAATCATACTGATATTTATTTTTCCAAAGTAAAAAATCTTCATTGATGATATTTATAGTAAAATTTTTAGGCACTTTAATTTTGGATAATAATATTTGTAAAGTATCCAAAGAATCTTTGTCTATATCAACTAAATCCAAAATAATTTTTTGGATATTTTGCCCTTTTTCTTGTTTTATTATCCCATATTTATTAAATAGTGAAGGTAAAAAATTGCCTATTCCTACAGATGGTTCTAGTATCCTGATAACTTTTTTCTTTTTAAAGTCAGGTAGTTTACCAGTTACATTGTACACGATATCTTCTCTTGTAAAATATGCTTTTGTATCTATTCTTTTGATATTTGATAACTCTGTAATATTATAAAGGGTATTTAAGTCATACTTTTTGATATTTTTCTCAATAAAATCTCTTAATATAGAAACATCTTTTAATCCATGTTCTTCAATAACTTTATCTATCTCATTTACTGTCAATACTTTTTGTTTCAAAGCTTTTTTTATATTGTGTGCTATTTGCTCAAAAATTTTTGTGGGTACTGCCTCCCCTATACAATGCCGTATATTTAACTCATTTTGTTTAAGATATGTTCTTTTTTCTTCAAGTGACAAGTTATTGAGTGCCGAAAAATCTCTATTAGACCATTCAAACTCATTTGGTAAGGTCATCATTCTCATCAACTCTCGAATACTAAATACTCTATGATCTGTAGGGTGAATAGTATTTTGACTCGCCAAAATGTCATTACGAGTATGGATACAAGGGGCTTCTCTATCCCAATACCATCTTGAATATTTATCAGCATTTTTATTTTTATTGAAAATTATTTTACCATCAATCACTTGATGTGGTATTCTATTGGGTTCACTATTATCAAATGCCGATTCACCTTCTCTAATATTTTCTATCCACAGCAACATTTTTGGGTCAAAATTTCTATAAGAGTGATAAATATCATCTTCGCATATCTCACCCATACTTTGTAAAGAAGGTAGATCCCCAATAAGTGACCGAAGATTTTTTGCTTTTCCAAGTTTTGGCAAAATTTTATAAGGGCTAATATTGATAAGATCTTTTCGTACCCCAATTACTAAAGTTCTCGTTCTACTTGACTCTGACCCATACTCTTTAAAATTTATAACTTTTGATAATATATTGTACTCACCACCAAGATTATACTCCATAGCCTCTTCAATAGGTTTATCTTTATTATCTATATCCGTACAAATTGTAGTTAAAAATGCTCTTACATTCTCAAATACAAAAAATTTCGGTTGTATAGTACTCACCATTTTAATAGATGCTACAACCAAAGAGTTTCTTTGTATCTCATCATTTTTTTTATGATTGGCTACAGACATCCCTTGACAAGGTGGTGTAGCAACTAATACATCCAGATCACTAATATTATTATTTTCTAACTCTTTATAAATCTTTTCTTGAATCTCTTTTGTCGATAGATCACCTTGAATATAGCCACTACTAAATTCACATTTATTATTGTATTGTTGTATTTTAATTCTTTTTTCTAAATACTCATTAGTTGCAATACACTTAAACCCCTCTTGTTTAAATCCATAACAACCAATCCCAGCACTACTAAAAAGTGAAATATATGTTAACGCTTTTATATCTTTCCTTTGTCAATTATTCATATTTGGAACATTATACCAAGAAACTCTTGATTTTTTTAAAATGATGACATATTGTAATCTTTTATAAGATTTTCTCTTTATGAATAATATTTTAGCTAAAAACATCTATTTTTTTTATTATTTCTAAATATTTACATTTTTACCCTCTTTGATCAAACACGCTCAATTAACAAATATTTCCTATTAAATTTATATGTGTTTCTGATATAATCATTTTTATGGAAGATAAAATAATAAAACAACTGAAAAAAAATAACTTATTAAAAATAATTGATGAACCTTTAGATATATATCTTGAGATTCCACATATTGCTTATATTGAAGTAAAAAAAGAGGATAGTAAAGCACTTTTATTTACAAAACCTATAGATAAAAAAAATAATAAAACATTTAACACACCTGTTTTGATGAATGTTTTTTGTAATGAAAAAGCTGTTGAACTTTTTATAGGAGATGGAGATACAATAGCAAAAGAGATACAAGCCTTACTCAAAATGAAACCACCTAGTGGCTTTATGAATAAGCTTTCTATGTTTGGACAACTTTTTAACCTCAAATCTGTATTTCCTAAAAGGCTCAAAGGAAAAGGGGAATGTCAAGAGATAATCAAATTAGGAAAAGATGCAAAACTCAGTGATTTACCTGTGCTTACTACTTGGGAGCAAGATGGTGGTCCATTTATCACTATGGGGCAAGTATACACTACAAGTTTAGATGGTAGTATGCACAATGTAGGGATGTACAGACTGCAAATATTTGATGATCACACCGTAGGGATGCACTGGCAAATACACAAAGACTCAAATCACTTTTTTCACGAATATAAAAAAGCAGGCAAAAAGATGCCTGTATCTATTGGTATTGGTGGAGATCCTATGTATATTTGGTGTGGACAAGCACCTTTACCTATTGGTGTATTTGAGCTTATGTTATATGGTTTTGTAAAAAAGAAAAATGCAGAACTAGTCAAATCTATCACTAATGATATCTATATTCCAGCAGATGTTGATTTTGTGATAGAGGGTTTTGTAGATGTCGAAAATATGCGTATTGAGGGTCCTTTTGGAGACCATACAGGATATTACACTTTAGAAGAGGAATATCCATTTTTAGAAGTAACAGCAATCACCAGTAAAAAAAATCCAATTTTTGCGGCTACTGTTGTAGGTAAACCACTTTTAGAAGATAAGTATATGGGACATGCAACCGAGCGAATATTTTTGCCACTTTTACAAACAACTGCTCCTGATTTAATAGACTATTATATGCCTGAAAATGGTGTCTTTCACAATCTTATCTTAGGAAAAATCAAAACAGCCTATCCAGGACATGCGACTCAAATTATGCATGCTTTTTGGGGTGTAGGTCAGATGAGTTTTGTCAAACATGCTATTTTTGTAGACCAAGATGCACCAGAATTACCTAGTGAAGAGGTGATACCTTATATTTTAAATAGAGTAAGTCCTGAAAATGTACTCATCACAAAAGGTGTCGTAGATGCACTCGATCATAGTAGTCCTAAGTTTGCTGTGGGTGGTAAGCTAGGTGTTGATTGTACAGGTGATGAGATAGAACATAGGGGTATTGAGATACTCAAAGATGCTATCTTATTAGAAAAAATCCGAAATATTTCTAAAGATGTTAAAGATTTAAAGCAATATTATACCAATACAAAAAATCCTGTTGTTGTGATAACAGTGACTAAAAATAGAAGTCAAAAATATCTTATAGAGGAACTAAAACCTCTCTTTAACTATATAAAAATACTTGTTATTGTTGATGAAAAAAACAATAGTGTTCACAATCCTTATATGCTTATTTGGAGAGTTGTCAATAATATAGATAGCAATAGAGATATTTATATTGATGGTCAAACTATAAGTATAGATGGAACCAATAAAAATACACATGATAATTTTAAAAGAAGATGGCCAGATGATGTAGTGTGTACAAAATCGGTCATAGATGATTTGAAAAAAAGAAAAATTATTGATATAGATCATGATTTTATCAACAAATGGGGACTCATTTAAAAAGAAAAAAAGTGAAAACAAGTTTAATTATCTATTTTATTTTTTGGTAATTTTAGATAGACTAAACTTTCAAATTAAAATAAGGAAATAAATAAATGAATTTAGAGATAACACCTGAAGTAATAGCCTCTCAACTAGAAATAGGAAAAACAGAAGCTAGCTTAAAACAAATAGCGATCACAATTGATAATACTAAAAATTTTAATAGTTTTGCAAAACATATTATTAGTTTAAATGATAAATTAAAACATATGAATGGCTATGTAAGTTTATCCAATAGTGAGTCATATTTTAAAATTAAATGTGATAATACAGGTGGAGAAGAGATATTAAAAGAATTTTTAGAAGAGGTACACCACTGGAGCGATAAATATCAAGTAGAACTTCAAAAAGTTACAAACAAAAATACATTTTATATACTAGGGAAAAATTAATTTTCCCTAGTATTATCATTTAGAGGTGTGATAGTCGTTTTTATAATCAACATACAGTTTTGCATGTTTTTTCAAAGCGACTACCTCATTATCAGTAAGCGATTTCACCACTTTTGCAGGACTCCCCATAATCAAACTTTTGGGTGGAAATATTTTGTTTGCAGTTACCAATGAATTAGCCCCAACTATACTTCCCTCCCCTATAACGGCACCATCTAATATAGTCGCACTCATGCCAATAAGACACTTATTTTCTATTGTACAGCCATGAAGCATCACTTTGTGACCCACTGTTACATCATCGCCTATAACAGTCGCATTTCCTTTCATATTTGCCTCAGGTTCTTCATGTGTTACATGAATCATAGAGAGATCTTGTATATTGGTTCGTTTCCCTATTTTTATACTATTGACATCTCCTCTTACCACACAACCAAACCAAATAGAGCTATCTTTACCCAAAGTCACATCACCTATAACATCTGCACTAGGTGCTACCCAAGCAGACTTTTTTATTTTTGGTGAAATATTTTTAAACTTGTGCAACATCATCTTCTCCTTTTAAATAGCCTACATAAAGTGGCTGACTATAGTTTGGTACATTATCATATGCAAATACAGAATAATACTTTCCTATATTTTTATTTCCAAAATCATCATAGGTATAATTATCTCGCCCTCCATAAATTTTGTCACCATCTAAATGATTTGTAGGAATATGAAATCTATTTCTCACAACATACGCTCCTCCAAAATCTTCAGAATCTGGATTTGTCCATGTGAGTTTTACTTTGTCATTTTCTACGAATATTTTTAAATTACTAATGCTTTCAATAGGTTTTTTTCTTCTTTTGATATAATTGACAACCAATTTTACACTATTATTACTCTCTTTACTATACCAATTAACAATATGATTCTTTATATCTGAAGAGGTAGGTCGAATAACAAATTTTGCTATCTTTTTGTCTCTATGTACATTTTCTAATGCAAGTCTTGAATAATGATCAAATAAAAATTTATGATTTTTATTTTTTTGTAAATCTAACCGACTCACCTCATATCCTATAAATTCAATTCTATCTCGTGTTTGAATAGCATCATATGTTGCTTCTTCAATATCTACAAACTCTACATTGTATCGTATATCTTCTTTTGTTTTTGTTGCAGTTTTACTCTTTATTTGTATAAAACTATCTGTAATTACTGTTTCATCAGGATTAGGTAAAGTACTTAAATCAAACTCTATAAGACCATATATTTTGTCATTGTTTTTATCAAAACCACAAACCAATTCGTTTTCTTTGATATATTCTTTACTGATAGTTGTTGTTCTTAATACATCTAAAACAATCTCTTGACTAGGGATAGTATACTTAATATCAATACTTGGTCGATAGTGAATCCCACTTCCAAAATTCCCATAGCCTAAATCAAACATCATCATTTGACTATCTCTCCCTTCAGGCAACTCTATAGGTCCAGATATTTTAAATAATACTTTTTTATTTCGAAGTTGCTCTTGTAAAATATCTCTTTCTACATTATTCAAATCCCAATGACTCCAAATACCTTGAGTCAATTTTTCAGATGGAATACTTTGCCCTAATGTCTCTATAATTTTTGCATTATGTATTTGCCCATAATCATATAGTTCAGCGACACTTGTCTGATCTACAAATGAGATAGACCATTCACCAAATTTTTCTATTTTTGCATTAACTCGATTCAGAGGATACAAAGAGATTCTTACATCTTTTATAATTGCATTTTCAGGAATACCATCAAGATTAAATTGCATTACACCATAACTTGTCCCTTTTGTTTCATTTACCCCTATAAACAACGAATTAAGTCCAAAATGGCTTCTATTAGAATCCAATGATTTACTTGCTACATACCCTACTTCATTGGGTGCAGGAAAAATAATCTTACTAAACTCATCTGCTTCTAAAAGTGTTTTGATTTTTACTTTAGGTGCAAAAGGTGATTTTACTTTTGTAAGATTGTGTATACATCGAATAAAATAGTGATAATTTGAACCACTTTCCAACTGAATATCAGTAAAGGTTGTATTGTATGTTTCCTCTATCATATTTGCTTCTGTACAAGATTCTTTATCTTCAGTATTTCTAAAAATTTGAAAATATATATCTTTGTTATACTCATAGTCCCATACAAGTTTTACTTCGTGAGAAGTATACGAATCAATATGAAAATTAGATACTCTTTGAGGCGCATTCTTAGAATAATTTTGAGCTTCTCCAAGTGTTCTTAAAAGTGCTGGGATATTTTCATCGATACTCTCTTGCATATTTTGCATAAAATCAGGAATGTTTCTAGTCCCTACCTCTACAACAACAGCGATAATCCCTTTGCTATAATAATATTCTCGACCACTCCCACTGATAAGTTTTGTAGGTGGTTTTCCTCTATGGATACCATATTTTCTCCCCGTAACTTTACCGATCTCATAGTTCATATTTGCACACAATGTATTGAGATCTGTTCCCTCAATTTCACTCTCATGATTAAACTTATGAGCAGGAAAAAATACATTCCCTTGACTATGATAATCCAAAGCAATAGTAATATTATCTTTTTCATCCACAAAATTCTTCATAGCAAGCGTTTCAGGCTCACTAAAAGGATTTGGTCCACCATAGACATTTGAGGAGGTATCCTTAGATTTTTGGTATCCTATTGGAAAATTTCTATTGAGATCTACCCCGTATGTACCATCTCCATTATTTCGTCTATTTTTTCTCCAAAAAGAGAAATGTTTTTGACTATACTCAAATCCATCAGGATTTAGACATGGCACTATATATAAAGTATTTTTTGTTAATGTTCGTAATATTTTAGGGTTTGAACTATAGTTTGTGAGTAAATAATCTATAAATGATACAGCCAATTCATTTCCTATCCACTCCCGTGCATGAATTGTACCTGTAAATAACATAGCTGGTTTAAAATCTGCATTTTCTACATTTAAAGAGATAGTAGCTAGCATTATATCTCTCTCTTCCCAAGTTTTTCCAATAGACTTGATTGTGATAAGATCTGGATATTTTTTGACACATGCTTCTAAAAAGTCACATGTTTGTTGGTATGATTTATATTGTTGTTTCATAATAAATTAGTATTCCTATTGTATATTTTATTAATTAGTATTATATCTAAAATAGAATATAAAACTACAATATTGTCTATTTTTACACTAATTAACAATAACCAATACTAAAAAAGTTATCCTAAAAAATACCTTTGCAAAAATTTATTCAACTGATTTGCAAAATTTTGAGCATCTTTTTGTCCAAAAGGTTTAGGACCTTTTGTCATCTCGCCACTATCTCGAATACTCTGCATCAAATCTCTCATAGCAAGATAATTTTTAATATTCTCCTTTGTATACAATTCACCTCTATGATCTATAGCATGAGCAACTTTACTAATCGTCCGATCCGCCAAGGGAATATCAGCTGTAATAACCAAATCACCCTGCTCTAGCATCTCCACAATATGATTATCCGCTTCATCAGCTCCTAGGTCAACTATGATGTATGAAAGATAAGAAGATTGACCAATAGTTACTTTTTTATTTGAAACCACAAAAGTTTTTATTTTGAGTTTTTCAATTGAGCGTAAAAGTATAGGCTTCAAAACATTGGGAAGGGCATCTGCATCTATATACAAATTCATACGCAACTCTTATCAATCATCGATAATATCATCACAAGCTTTTAATACATAAATATAAGTATCCACATCTATCTCATCATATCTTTCAACATTGACAGCCTCTCGTTGAAACTCTTCCCCTTCAAATTTATCCAAGTTTTCCCAATGATTTACCAAATTTGAAGAGCTAAACAAAAACCCATGAATAATATCACCTTTCTCATCCAAATGAATCCCAGGATACCCCATACTCGCACTCCATCCAGCATCTCTTAAATATCCTCGTACTGTAGCAGGTATAAACTTCCCCACAATGTTTTCCAAAACATGCCCATTGGGACAATTTGGCATCAATGTACCATACACAAAAAGTGTTTCTGTCATTTATATCCTTTATTTACTTATATTATAACATTAATATGTACCATATTCTACGATGACAAGCTTGATTTCTCTGTGTCTATTTATTCTTCCCATAGATTGCAAAATTGAACGAGAACTAGTTGGTTCTATAATTCCCCAATCAAAATCGTGATCTCGCCCTACTTCTTCTACAGGAGATGCTATAACTATTGTAATTAATTCTGTTAATCTATTTTCTTTCATTTTTAATACACCATCATTGTATAATGTAGATGAAACAAAAGGGTCTTTAGTTCCTTTTCTATAGAGTGCTTCGTCCAATATGGATTCAGTGTATGCTCTTAAAGCTAATGAAAGTCTCCCATGATAAAAAACAATATTTAAGAATATTCCATCATCAGTAAAAATGTCTATATTTTCCAATAAATTTTCAAGTGCTTTATAACAATTTTTTATATTTTCTATTCTTATAAGTCCTACAGAATAATTTATATCATTGTGTCTTTGTTTATTTTTTTGATGAAGTTCTTTTATTAAGTCTCACCCTGTAAATGCATTTGGTTCAATAAGTTTTACTTCAACTGATTGATTAAATCACAATTCAAATTATTCAAAAAGATTGTTGTCTCATTTCTGCTAAATCTACCTTGTACTCTTTTCCCACATCTTCTATAATTATACTTTCGATCCATTTGATTTACTCTTTCTTGATGTAAAATTGTTTGTGTTATTATTTCGTAACCATTCAGTAGCCAATAAAAATCATCTATTTTCATCAAAATGAGTTAAAATCATCTAAATATTACCATTAATGGGTACTGAATGGTTATAAATAAATATTTAGTCAGGTCTTTTCATAGATTGAATTATATCTGACAAAAACATTAGTCCAAAAGAAATTGCTATTATCATCTTAGAAAAATAAAATATAACTATTGAAGAAATGAAATAATAAAAGCAAGGATTTAAAATTTTAATAAGGTCATCACTTGACATAAAAGAAATAATTAAAAGAAATATAGCAATTTTTGTTGCATAAAAAAAGATTGAACCACCTATTTCTCTATAAGTATGTGTACCAGTATGAATTTTATCAATCTTGTTACCAGGAACAGTAATTAGAATAGTTACAGAGGCAATTAAAAAACCTATCAATGAGGGTAAAATTGATATTAAATTTTTCATATATGTATTTAAATCTGTTTCTAAAAACCAACTAACTAATAATAGAATTATTGATAAAAGTATGGGGATAGTCCAAACAATTGGGTGATAATAATCTGTTAAACCTTCCTTTAGGATAAGCCTTTCTTTCTTATAGAAAGTATAGAGATTCTTATATTTTATACAGGTACTTTTCATATTTAGTGCATTAAGTTTCATTACTATTCTGCTTTCCAAGATAGCTATCTAAACTATAAGCTATATTTCTTTGTATTTTATCTGTTTTGTCATTTTCTTCTATTTGAATTTTCACTGTAAATGGGCTTACATCTGAGTCAAAATCTAATAACATTTTATTACCATCACAATTTACTATTTCTGCTACAAGTTTTAACTTTGGATCATCACTTATATTACTAAAAAGTTTATTAAAAATTGGAATTGGAATTGTTTTTGCTCTTCTAGCTTTTATTTGAACATCTTCTTTTACCTCAATATAATTTAATGATGCTTCTTCTTCTGACATAAAGGGTAATACTGCTTTCTTTTTAACTTGCGTAAGAGATATAATTCTACTTGCATTTTGTATCTCATTATAAAAATCAATTGTTACTCTTCTACTTAATGAAAAAGGCATTGCCACTGTAAATAAATTATTTAAAAAACTTATTATGTTGTGATGAGTAATTAAATTATTTTTTTCTAATAAAAGAGTATAACTTCCCAAGTCTTCATTTTTATTAATTGATATATGGACAAAATCTGTCAATACTTCAGTATTGACATTAATATTTATTTTCTCAATATTACTAGTACTTTTTTCTCTTTTATAATTAGACCCATCATCATTGTCTTTCCCAAATAGGAAAATAATACTATTTGTAGAATTTTGATAATCATTTATATAAAATGTTCCATCATCTGTAGATACAGTCTGCCTTCTTTTATATAAAAAAAGCACCTTTGTAAGTAATTGATTAAGAGTTAAATTACTACTATTATTTAATTTGAATTCATATATTTTTGCATAATTATTTGACATTATTCTTAAGCCTTTTTATCATATAATCATATCTATATATAACTTTAGAATGGTATAATTTTTTAACTTTAACTATATTTTTTAAGTCCAATCCGAGGTAAATAGTATATTAAGCATACTAATAATTCATAATTTTTACTTATGTATGTATATATTTATTATAATTAAACAAAGACTTACTAAGATTCTAAATTATGAGCCACTGCATAAGTGGTTTACAATATAAATATTACAAAAATTCTATCTCATCATCATCTTCATCATCATCATCTTTTCCATTCAAAGAATCTTCAAAAGTAGTTATATTTTCTTTTAAACTTGCATGAAAATAATTGACATCTTGGACATTTTCTTCAATAAACATATCCATAATATATTGTTTTATGTCATTGATCAAAAATTCTAGTATATCAAATCCTTCTATTTGACTTTCTGTTAAATGATCTAATCTTAATGTATCAAGTATATCTGCCAATCGCAAAATTTCTTTAGCAGATTTTTGCACTTTATTAAAATATTCTAAGGTAGCATGTAAATTATAAAGACCAAGAGTTAATTTTTTTAATAATTCATCATCAGTATAGTTTTTATATGCAAATATTTCATAAGTTTCAACCATATCATGTAAATTATCAAATAAATCCTCTTTTTGTCGCATTAAAAAATCATAACTTTCAGAATCATCTTTTTGTATTTTTTCCATAAACTCTTTGATGCTTGTTTTGACATTTTGAGTTTCAGAATCTTCGATTACTTTTTGGTAAGGACTTTTAGTGATAACAATATCTTTTTGAGTTATCTCTTTTGTTAAAGTTGTAAATCTTACTCTCGAATATTCTGCTCTTTGTTGCACTAAACTGAGTGATTTGACAATAGTGTTTAAAAGATTAGGTATATTTACAGGTTTTTTAATAAATCCATCTACCCCTATATTGATAAGCTCCACAAGGTATTTTTCATCAGTATACGCAGAACTTATAATTATAGCTTGATTTGGATTCTTTGCTTTTATCCCTTTACTTAATAAAACCCCATTTGTTTCAGGTAATTCAATATCACTAATTACTAAATCAAAATGTTCCTGACGATACATTTTCCAAGCTTTTTTTCCATTATATGCAACCTTAATTAATGAAAAATATTCACTTAAAAATCTTTTTAATATATCGCTTGTTTTTACATCATCTTCAATTAAAAGTAACTTTTTACCTTTTGCCAAATTCTTTAATTTTTTTTCTGTATGTTGCATATTTTATCCCTTAATATTTATTGATTTTATCAATTATCTGTTGTATTGTAACTTGATTTTCTAAAGCCCCAATCTCCAATGCGATATTGGGCATTCCATACACTGCACAAGAAGCTTCATTTTGTCCATATGTTTGATTTCCATTCTCTTTTAACTTTTTCAGTCCAGTAGCACCATCATCTCCCATTCCTGTAAGGATAAATGCCATTACATTTTTATCACATATTTTATTTATAGAATTAAAAAGTACATTTACACTTGGTTTATGAGAATTTACCTTTGGAAAATCTCTTAGTCTAATAGAGAAAACTCCACCATTTTGTATAACTTCCATATGGATTCCCCCTTTTGCAATAATAATTTTATTGTTTGTAAGTATTTCCCCATCTTTTGCTTCTACAATTTTTGATTTTGTTAAATTATTTAATCGAGAAGCAAATGAAGCAGTAAAGTCTTTTGGCATATGTTGAGTGATTACTATTGCTGGATGATTAACATTAATCGCAGTAACAATATCTTCAATCACTTGTACCCCACCTGTACTAGCACCAATCGCTATAATTTTTTTAGATATATCACCCTCTTTGAGATCATTTTGTAAAATATCTTTTCTTTGCTCAATTTTTGGTTTATATATAATTTTTGCTTTAGAAGCTGTTTTGATAGCTCGAATAAACTCCTCTTTTTGCTCTAAAAAGAATTCTTTTACCCCTACTTTTGGTTTTTGGATAATCTCAACAGCACCAAGTCTCAAAGCATCGATAGCAGTAGAAGATCCTAAACTCACCAAAGTTGAACAAATGATTACAGGAGTTGGATTTTGTTCGTTTAATTTTTTAAAAAATGTAATTCCATCCATTTTAGGCATCTCTATATCAAGTATAAATAGATCAGGGAAACCTACTTTTTTAAACACTGTCATAGCATCTATTGGATTGGTAGCCTCTCCTATTACTTTGATATTTGTTTCATCTTTAAGAAGTTTAATGATAGAATTTCGTACCATCAAACTATCATCAATAATAAAAACATTTATCATTAAAAAAACTCCATTTCACTGTCATCTTCTTCACTGTCATTTTTACCTTCAAAGACTAGTTTTACATACATAAATGAATTTGATAAACTATCTTCGATTACATAAATATTGTCCATCTCTTTTGATATAAAATATTTATCTAAAAATACTGCTATATCAAGAATCATATTCGATAAATGCTCAAACCCCTCAATTGCAGATATATCTATACTATCTAAATTAAAATCTTTAAAATAACTATCTAATGTATTGATAAGTATTTTAATAGTTTTTGATGACATAAGATATCCATTGATAATAAAAGAAACTTTAGAAATATTTTTTTCTAATTTATTAAAAATATCTTCAGATAAATCGCCATCATTGATAGATCGTGCTATATCTCTTAACTCTTCACCAATAAACATAATTTGGGTATCAAAAGCATCTCTATATTGTTGTCTTTTTAGAGTTGATTTAACTTCTAATGGTAATTTTGTATCTGCAGATGCCATTCTATCATTTAGAATGTTGTATATTTTATTTTGTAAATGATCTATTGGTATTGTTTTTGTAAAAACACTCTCTGCAAGATTGATAAGATTTTCACTACAATCAAGATCTTCTGGATTATAACATACTATAAGATCTATTAATTTACTACTTTTTACCGCTAGTAGTATTTCATATAAATCTTCTTTATTTTCATTTGCTGTTATGATTATTGTATTTATCTCAAATTCATTTATTGTAGAACTTAAATTTGTTAAATTAAAAGCTGTTCTTTCTTGATAGATGAATTTTTTAAAATAATTAAATATAGTATGAAAATTCACCAAAGAATCATCTCCAAATACCAATAAATTATTGTTTGTTACTACATATTTAAAATATTCATTATTATAGTTCATATGATACCTTTTGATATATATTGTTTTTTAAAAATTTTAAGTCCTTGATCTTATCATCTTTAAATGTTTCTGTCATACTTATGATAAAATAGCCACCATTTTTTAAATTCGATAAAATATTTCTTATTACTGTTAGTTTTGTATCTTCTGTAAAATACAATAAAACATTACGCAAAAATATAACATCAAATCTACCTATATTTATATTCTTTTTCATTAAATTATGTTGAAAAAAATTTATATTTGGAGATAAAATCCTATCAATTAACATCTTATTCTCAAATTTTCCAGAACCTTTTAAACAGTATTTAGTTTTAAAAACCTGAGAAATTTTTTCACTCCAAGAAAAAGGGTATAGACCCTTTTTTGCTACTTCTAATACTTGAGTGTTTATATCACTCGCTTCCACTTTCCAAGAATCCTTTTCCATATAAGTATCCAAAATCATAGCAGCACTATAGGCTTCAGCTCCCATAGAACTAGCAGCACTCCAAATCCTTAATTTTTTTGAGTTTTTGGCCAATTCCACCAAAAATTCAAAATGCTTTTTTTCTCTAAAAAAATATGTTTCATTTGTCGATAAAGCATTTAAAAACTCATTTTTTTCAAGTGAACTAATCTGTACTATTTTTAGGTAATCTGCATAACTAGAAACCTTATAATACTCAATTCTTTTAAATAATCGTGATTCCACCATTGATTTTTTTGTATCATTTAGACTTATCCCACACTCTTTAAAAAGGAGTTTTTGAATAATACCAAATTCACTTTGTGTTATCGCTATATTCATTTATATAAACTCCCTTATCGCTTCACTTAAACTTTTGACATCTAGTTTATTTATTACCTTTGAAGCTCCTAGTTTTAATAATTGTGATTCCAAAATTGTATTTGACATATTTGTATAAACAATAATATTAATATCTTTTAAGTTATTATCTTTTTTAATCTTAGATATTAATTTTTTTCCATCCATTACAGGCATCTCCAAATCTGTTACTATTAAACCTATTTGAGTTACATCGCTATTTTCCAATTCTTCATAAAGCAGTTTTCCATTGTCAAAAATACTATATTTAAGATTGAGTTTAGTAGCCATTCTTTTGACACTATTTCTAACTAGACCACTATCATCCGCAAAAAATATTTTTTTTGTACTTACCATTTTTTCGATATTATCAATATCAATATCACTTTTATCCTCAATACTTCCAAATACATCTACTAAAATTTTATCACTATCAATTATAGTGCATAATGTATCTTTTCCATTCAGTTCTATATTGGCAATAAATGTTGACTTTGTATCCGCATCACTATTTTTGTACATATCTTTACACTCTATAGCAAGTATATGTTCTGTTGATTTTACTACCAACCCAAATTTATGTTTTCCCATATTTAGTATTATAAGCTCTTTGTATAACGATTCTTCAATCTCTTTAAGACCTAACCATTTATCAAAATTTACTAGAGGCAACATCTCCCCTCGAATATTTACAGTACCATATATAATACTATTATCAAAATTCTTTTGAATATTAAAATCTTTGATCACCAATAATTCTTCTATTTTGGATACATTTGATGCATAATACTGAGTGTGTGGACCTTCAAAAATAAGATACTGATTTATTTCGCTTGAACTTGAATAGATTAATTGCTGAATATCAATATCATCTTCATCATCTTCAATATATTCATCATCTTTTAAAAGTGTTATTTTTTTCTTTTTAACCTCTTTTTTATATAAACTATCATCTTCACTTATATCGTTAATAATATTTAATTGAGATAACTCATTGATATTTAATACTTGAGATATATTTAATAAATATACCTCTTTATTATTATACCTAGCCATAGATTTTAAAAAAAATGGTTTTATTTTTGTACCAAATGTTGGTACTTCTGTTATGCTATCTTTATCTAACCCATCCACTTCATAAATCTCATCTACAAGTAACGCTATATTATGTATTTGTTTGTTAAATACTATATTTACAATTATCAAGGCTGTCTTCTTATCTACAATAGTTTGTGTATTTTTAAATCGCTCTTTTAAATCAACTACGCCAATAATTGAACCTCTCAGATTTGTAACACCTAAAATACAAGGGTTTAATAAAGGTACTTTTGTGATAAATTGGTATTCTATGATTTCATTAACACTTAAAGCAGGTATAGCATACAAAATTTCATCACAATAAAATAAAAAACATTGTTCACCATCAGTATTTAATAGTTCATCATTTTCATCATCTACATAATCATCTTCTATTATATTATTCATTTACTACCTTTTTATACATCATTTTTAAAGTACATTCACTTTTTTACATTCTGGTAAATTCTCTTAAATCCATATCTTCTACATCATCCAAATCATATTTTGGTGCTAAAATAGTATGATCATTATTTTGATCAATTATAAAAAACTCCATTAATTTAGAAAGACCCAAACTTTGTCCATCTAATTCTTCTGCTGCAGCACTTAATTCATGTGCATTTTTAGTATTTCTTTGTGTCACAGAATCTAAGTCATTCATGGCACTTGCAATTTGTCCAATACCTTTACTCTGTTCTTCACTTGAGTTGGATATATTCGTTATCAGTTTAGCAGTTTCCTCTATTTTTGGTACAGACGAGCCTATAAGTTCTCCAGCTTTTTCACTTACTTTAACACTCTCTTTTGTAATTTTACTAATCTCTTTGGCCGCTCGTTGGCTCCGTTTTGCAAGTTTTCGTACCTCCGCTGCTACAACAGCAAAACCTTTTCCATGTTCTCCTGCTCGTGCTGCTTCAATCGCTGCATTTAATGCCAACATATTTGTTTGGTAAACAATATCTTCAATAATAGTGATTTTTTCAGTAATAATTTCCATAGAATCAACTGTTTTTACTACAGACTCACCACCATCACTTGCCATATGTGCTGACTGAATAGCTAAATCTTTTGTTTCATTTGCAAATTTTACATTTTGATTTATTGCACCATTTAACTCTTCTACAGCAGCAGAAGTTTGTTCAATTGCACTGGCTTGCTGTTCTGCACCTGTGGATAAATCTTGTGATGCACTGTTGACTTCTCCCGCTGCTTTTCCCATTTCACAAGCATTAGATTTGATTTTTTCAATCATTTGAGTAAGATTATCTATAAAACTATTTACACTAATTTTAATAGCATCCAAATCACCTGGAAAATTTAATTCTATCTTAGATTGTAAATTTCCATTGCTCATCTTTCCCAAAACATTTCGTAATACTTCTATTATTTCTGCTAGCATCACAACTAAAATGTTGATGCTATTTCTAGTAACTTCAAACGAACCTTTATATTCATCTATAATCATCGCATCAAAGTCACCCTCTTTAATTTTAAGTAAACTTTCATTTATAGCATTTAATGTATTTTGAGTATTTATAGAGAGTAAATTTAATGCATCTTTTGTAACTAAAAAATGTCCACTATATTCTCTTGTAATTCTTTTACTAAAATCACCCTCCACCATACTTGCTAGATTTTCGTTAAAATCTAACATCAATTGTTCTACTAGAGAGATAGTCATATTTGTTGATTGATGAATATGTTTAAAATCTCCATTGTATTTATCCATATCTATACGGATACCTAATTCCCCTTGACTAATAGCGGTAGTTATTAAATTTGCATCACTAATAATGAGTGTCAAAAGATCGGCTAATCCATTTGTAATATCTTTAAAGTATCCTAAACCACCCATATATTCATTTGTTATTCTTGCACTAAAGTCTCCCAAGGCTAGCTTTTCAATAGTTTCACCTAACTCTCTAAAAATACTCACATTTAAATCTTCTATATAATTAGCATTATCAATTATTTTTGCATATGAACCATTTAAGTTTAAGGTATCTGCTCTAAAATCCAAATCACCCTCAGATAAAATATCTACCATTTTATTTGATTTATCCAAAGAGTCTTTTAACTGATTTTTTATCTCATTAATTGATGTACAAACTTCAGCCATATCGTGATCAGTAGAATCCAAATCGTTAATATCAAAATTTCCATCCGCAATATCTCGTAAAGCTTTCTTAACCAATTTTATGTCGAATTTTAATAATGTTTCTTCTTGTGTAATATCATCCATTTATTATCCTTTATAGTTATCAATAATATAATTTAAATTGTCAAAAATAATTTCAGTGTCAGATTTAACTTCACTAAGTATCTCATCCATTTGTGATGTCTGATTACCTTCTTTTGATAATAAAACATATCGTTCCAAAGATGAGTGGACATGATTATGATGTTTTACCATCGTTTGCCATTGTTCCATTTTTGCATAAGGTTCATTTTCTAGTTTCTGACATAACTTCCCAAATTCAGATTCAGAACTACTTTTTACTTTTATATTTGGTCTATTATTTTTTACAGCATCTATAATATTGTATTTAAAGATAATATGTGTATTTCTACATTTTGCTACATCTACTATATTACAAAGATCCACACCTTTACCCAAAGATAATCTTTTTACAAACTCTTCATAACACAAACCTCTCTTATTGAGATATTCCATCAAAAAATTTACACTCTCTTCTATTCTATGAGTTTTTTCATATTCTAACAATATAGTATACAAATTACTAATATATTCTTTTGCAAAACTATTAATTGATTTTCTATAAGATGTAAATTGTTTTATTTGCCCATTTTCTATTATAGGTTTGATATACGCTTTTACCCAATAAAAATCACCATTTTTACTTTTATTTTTTATAAAAGCATACATAATATCACCATTTAATACATTTTTCCACAAAAGATGAAAAATTGCTTTTGGCATATCGGGATCTCTTATTATATTATGCGGTTGACCTATCAGTTCAGCTCTACTATATCCTGCAAATTTACAAAATATATCATTTACATATAAAATATTTCCATTTCTATCTGTAGAACTGACAATCATATCTTTTGGAAAAATTTCCATCTCTTGTGGCAAACTTTCATTTTCCATATTAATTTCCTTTTATTATTTGATTTTCTATCAATTTTGGTATATCTAAAATAAGTGCTATCTCACCGTTACCCAATATTGAACCTCCGCTGATACCTGGAACTTTTTCAAATATTTCACCTAACGATTTTATCACTACTTGCTGTTGTCCATAAAGTTCATCGACAAGTAGTCCAACTTCATAAGATGAATATCTTACAATAACTACATTTTGCCTATATTCATCCTCATCTTCATCTCTATCTAATTCATTAGGTGTTATTTTGTCATTATAAAATTTTCTTAAATTTAATAATGGTAATACTTTACCTCGTACATTAATTGTATTCACACCTTTTATTTCACTCATATACTCATCTGTCAATTCAATACATTGAGATATTGTTTCAACAGGTATAATAAATTTATTATGACCACTCTGTACCAAAAAACCATCTATAATAGCCAAAGTAAGGGGAAGCCGAATTGTAATTTTACTCCCTTTTCCCTCTACACTGTCTACTTCGATCACACCTCTTAAATCTTCTATATTCTTTCGTACCACATCCATCCCTACACCACGACCAGATAAATCTGAAATAGTTTCTGAAGTAGAAAGACCCGCCGAAAAAATCAATTGATAAATCTCTTTATCGGTTAACTGTGCTTCTTTATCTATTACCCCATTTAAAATTGCTTTTCGTAGTATGGCTTCTTTATTGATACCAGCACCATCATCTTCTAATTCTATTACAATAGTTCCCGCGTCAGGATATGCACTTAGCATGATTTTTCCTCTAGGATTTTTTCCTTTTGATATTCTTACTTGAGGTTTCTCAATACCATGATCGAGAGAATTTCTTATCATATGAGTAAAAGGATCATTCAACTTTTCTACGACACTTTTATCAAGTTCAGTATTTTCACCTTTTAAAATAAAATCTATTTGTTTATCTAGTTTTAGTGCTGTATCATTTACTATTCTTCTATATTTAGAAAAACTATCTTTGACTTGAACCATTCTAATATTCATCACACCATCACGCACCTCTTCGAGTAATGTTGCCATCGAAGTAAGCATATCTTCAAGTATTTCATCATCTTTATTTTCTGAATATTTTTCTATCTGTGCATTTTTTATAACAATTTCGCTTACTTTATTTATGAGATTATCGATCTTCAGAGAATTTACTTTTAAAAAGAAACCATTATCTATTATCAAATCATTTGTTATTGTGGGGTTTTCTCGTATGCTTTCTTGGATTGTCGGTACAATTCGATCTGGTACGGATATAACTTCAGATATATTTTCTTGATTTTTTTCCTCTCCTATCTCTTCTTGGTTTTTCTCTTCATAAGAAAAATTGTCTATTAAAATTTGTTTGAGAGTATCTTCTCTTAAGTCAAATAAATTTTGAAACATCTCTTCATTGTTATGTTCAAATACTATTAAATCAATATCATCTTCTACAAATTCAAATATTTCTATAATATCATCTTCGGTACATTGGGACTGAAAGTCAATCTCAAATCCCATATATGTATATACTGGATCAAAATCATCAAAAAGAGGTATGGCATCTGTTATAGGAATATTTAAGAGTATTTCACCCTGCTTTAAAAAATATTTTAATATAGACAATATATCCATACCACTTCTTAAAAATTCTGGTTCGAATCTAATCGAGATGTGCCAAAGTTTATCACTCTGTTCTTCCTCTGTATTTTTTTCAATATCCTCAGTTTGTAGAGATAAATTTGGCATATTTCTCAATAATTCATTTTCAAGATACTCAAGAGAGTTTTTTATCTCTTCTTCAATCTCTATGCCATTAACTTTATTTTCAACAAGTGCAAAAGTAGAATCTTTTACATTCATAAAAAGTACACTTAATTGCGAAGTAAAAACGACATTTCCTTCTCTTATTTCGTCCAACAAACTTTCTGCTTTATGAGATAAACTTACAATATCATCAAAGCAAAACATCCCTGCATTCCCTTTCATCGTATGCATAGCTCTAAATATCTCTGCAATTATTTCTGGATCGCTTGTACCATCTTTGGCATCCAACAAAGCATTTTCCATATATTGAAGTTGTTCTGTTGCATCTTCATAAAAATAATTTAAATCATCATCCATTTTAGACCTCTAATACGCTATCTGTTCCGCTAAGCTCAAAAGAGTGCATAAGCGAATCTTTTATATTCAGAAGTTCAAGTTTTTTATTTTCTAATTCACAACTCTTTTTTAGTGAAATCAATAATTGTAATCCACTGAGATCTATCTCATCTACATTTTTAAGATCTACGATTATATGGTTAGATAGATCGAACTCCTCTTGAAGTTCTTTATAAATATCTCTTATTTTAGAAATTGTTAATTTATCATTTTCAATTAACATTCATCTACCCTAAAAGCTTTTCAAAAACAACTAAAAGTTTATTTTTATTCAAAGGTTTGACTAGCCAAGCTTTCACACCCAAAGCCTTACCCCTCATTTTTAACTCCTCTTTTTTTTCTGTTGTCAACATAACAATAGGTAAAAATTCATATTTGGGATTTTTACGAAGTTCTGTTACCATCTCTAACCCACCCATTTGTGGCATATTAACATCGCTAAAAAGCAGATCAACTTTATTATTTTCAAGCTTTTCTAATCCTACGAGACCATCTTCTGCTGTAATTACATTGTACCCTGCACTTTCTGCTGTTTTAGCTGCTATATTTCTTATCATGCTAGCATCATCAACAAATAATATTGTTTTTTTATTTTGAATAACCTCTTGCGTATCTATTTTGAATTGTATTGATCTTGTATGCTTTTTTTGTATATTATATGATTTTAGCTTTTTAAGAAGCTTAGTTTCTATACCAAAAATAATTTGCTTTAGCTCTTCATTTACTCTTTTATGATTAACCACCTTAATAATTAATACTTCAAGAACATCTCTTACTTCAATAAATAAAGAATATAAACTCGAATCAAATGATATTTGTTCTGATCTAATTTTATCGAGTAAATCTTCCGCTTTATGTGTAAGACTCACTATATTCTGAAACCCAAACATACCAGCAGCACCTTTAAGTGTATGAATAGCTCTAAATAATTCACTTACATTTTCTTTATTATTCTCAACATAAAGTGCTGATAACACCATTTCAATATTATGAAGTTGATTAGTAGCATCCTCTTCAAAAAATTTAATATCTATACCCATACAATACTCCCTTGAACCAATTTTAACCTAAAAGTTTTTCTAATGCTGTTAAAAATTTATTTTTATTAAAAGGCTTTACCAACCAAGCTTTCACTCCCAAAGCCTTACCTTTTATTTTTAATTCCTCTTTTTTTTCGGTTGTTAATATCACTATAGGCAAAAATTCATATTTAGAATTTTCTCGTATCTTTGCAACCATCTCCAAACCATTCATTTGAGGCATATTAAGATCAGTAAACAGTAAATCAATTTCATTTTCTGCAAGTTTTTCCAATCCATCTATACCATCTTCTGCTGTAACTACTTCATATCCTGCTGATTCTGCAGTTTTTAAAGCAAGATTTCTTATCATGCTTGCATCATCAACAATTAATATTGTTTTTTTCATATATTACCTTCAATACATTAAATTTCTAAATTAAAATAATCTTATTATTAATCCTATCTATATATTATAACAAGAAAATTCATAATAATTCTATATATAGCATTTTAAAGTAAACGAATTGTAAATTTTTAGTAAATCTAAACTTCATACTCGTATTTATAGCTATAATATCCTTTTATGTCAAGACCATCTTTTATTTTTCTAAGGTCAATCCGACCAAATTCCAACAACTAACCAAGTAAAAATTAAGAATAGGATTATTTATCTTATTCTTCCCAAATAATTTAGTCATTTTATACTAAAATAACATTTGAAATAACGATTAATTTAATATTATTAATTTTAATAAACCTTTTATATACTATATTTATATCTACTTTTCGGCTATAGTATAATCAAAATTATTATGGGAAAACAATATGAAAGTAAAACAAAAAAAGAAATTATTAAAGGCATTAGATTGTATAAAAGATTTTAGACAGCATAAAGAGCAA
>Ga0193961_1000059_pt1 | contig 43410 bp, 40 predicted proteins | sample FB_4_MG_FD_140371 | JGI IMG/M metagenome (GOLD analysis project Ga0193961, IMG submission 140371) | Microbial mat bacterial communities from the Broadkill River, Lewes, Delaware, United States - FB_4_MG | ecosystem: Environmental > Aquatic > Freshwater > River > Microbial mats | place: USA...
ACGTGCCGACCGAACCGGCTGCCACCCTTTTGCAGCGACTCAAGATTGCCACTCGCGATCATGTCTTTCCAAAGTACTCGATGTTTGACGCCGACAAAAAAGCGAATCCTGGATTCGTTGATTCTGCCGGCAACAATCTTGCGTCGTCTTCAAAGACACGCTGGGATTTGTTTCTCGCTCAACAAAATCCAGACGGTGGTGCGTTGGACGTGAGCATGCTGTTTGTCATCGCCGGTTGGACCGGACTGTCAAAGTTGGGTTTTCAAGAACTACAAAAGTTGGCTGACAACTATGGCAATCAAACCTATCTCACTGGTCGTAACTTTATCGGTCAGATTTTGAAAGAATACCCCGAAACCGTAACCAAAACTTACAGCGCGTTTGTAGAAGAAGGAATTTCCACGAGCCCCCAACCTGCCATCTATGGCTATTCCGCCAGTGATGTTGCCAAGTTGACAGATCAGGCGATCAATCTCGCAGCAATGGACTATGCGCGTGGCAATGTGCGCCTGCCCACCGATGGCAAGGACGTATGTGGCGTTGCCAAGTTGGGTGTTCTCGAAGCCGTCCCAAAAGACCAGTGTGCACGCGATGGACAATCGACATGCTGCCAATTGCTGCCGTCTGACGGCCGAGTGTGTGAAATCAAGTCGGTGGAGCAGCGCTCGTGCATTCGCACCAACCGCATCACGCTGAAAAACTTTGCCGATGCCCTGCAGCGCTTCACGTCCACTGTCAATGCGCCCGAGTACGAGCAGACAGTCGAGTACTATCTCAGCCGCGGCACTGTTGAGCCCGGTTCTCAGCAGTGATTCAACTATTTGACTTTCCATATGCACACTGAAATGTTGCATCGCAGTGCCCATAAAGTAAAGTCACACACGATCAAAAGGTTCACAATGTCCGGCATGTCGGGTTTCACTGACCCAGTTTCATCAAGTTTCGGGACTGACGATGACAGCGCGCCACTGATGACCAAGACACAGCCCGCCACCCAACACAGACGTGGCATTGCAGAGGCGCTTCTCACGTCGTCTCACGTTTGGGCGTACCTAACACTTTTGATTCTCTACGGGCTGTTGGCATTGCTGGGATTTACTGGCGCTCTTGAAAACAACAAGTGGATAGCCTACTCACTTTATGCGCTTGCTGCGATATCGTACGGTGGCCTGTTGTATCAACATGTGCGCCATAAACGCAAGCACATCGCCGAGCACCCTCATGAGCAGTGACATGCAGACTGTAGACAGTGTTTTGATTAAACGCGCTGTTAACTGTTCTCTTGTTCAATGCAAAATGCTTTTCTACATAGAAAAAAGTTTCCAACGTCGCATTTTTTCAGCACTGCACATTTTCAAACAAAATCACCAAACACATTCGACACCAACGATATATGAGCGCCGGTGCACAAACAAAGCGGGTTGCAGAGGGCACGAAAACATGCCTCTTGCTGCATCTCGGAAGGGATGCATGTGCAGAAAAAACAGAATTTATCAACATGCTCTGCCACATGCACTCGTCGCGTGCACCGCGTCGAATTTTCAAGCAGCCTGCCGCCGACGAAAGTAAGAGCCGCCATGATGACGCTATTGTGATGCGTAAAGTATGCTTTCCGCGGCAAACACTGCACTTTGTCGACGCAAACATTTCGTGGACGTTTATGCGCGACGCATTTTGCGGACGCAATCAAGCAAACTTTTTCCGTGGCCTGCTGTGTGGCCCTCCAGAGACAGGCCTGTACGACACTAGACTCGATGCGTTGCGCAGCAACGACACCACTATTCATCTACCATCGCATATTTTGATCTTTGTTGACGCGCGCGACCTGATCGACAATATTCTGCCGGGCATTTGGACAGAACAGATTGTTTATAATGATAAGGCAGTTGAGAATCTTTTGACGCTTTACACACTAGCGTGCAACTGCGATCAAGCGCAGTTTCAGTCAGCCACGTACGTAGTTTTGACTGGCTTGGCCGCGTTTTCCAACAGCGTGGTCAGACGCACGCTCGACCATTTGCAGGCACAGTTGTGTGTGCGCGATCGCATTATACCCATTGAACAAATTCGAGCGTGGTGGTGGCAAAAGGACGACTCTAAAGATGACGCGAACAAGCACACGCTGGCAACTTGGGTGGCAATTCAAGAATTTGCGCGCAACGCCGGAATTGTGTCGCGACGAAACGCCAACAAAGCGTCTGTGCTGTGATTCAGAGCGACGAACGCACTGCCCGCAATGGCAAGTAAATCTTTGCAATTATTGTGCATATATCACCCAACACCACCGCGTCGCCACCACCAATGACTTTGTTTAGAATCGTTGCTGCGTTTGTTTTTGCCCCCGCTATCGCTGTATTCATTTACACAAGATTTGCCGTGCACAAAGACGACGCTGCAGATGACGCAGACGGCCAACCGACTGCCGAAACCGTTCCCCACGGCAAAGCGCAGCGGATTGACACCTTTGCCGACGACAACGTTTCCACTGACACAAAAACAAAAGACTTCAACCAAAAAGCCGAACAGCCACTGCAACTGCAAACGCTGATTGTCGAAAACGATCTCGACACATGGCAGAAGAAAATCGATTTTTTCGGCGCGCCACCGTACAACCTCAAGCTGGTGCGCGACGAGCGGCTTGGTCTCTGGCTCGCCAAGTACGATCAAATTCGCAGCGATTTCCGTGAAAAGGCTTGCCGTGAGGCGCGCGGCATCGTGCTACGACTCGACGACAACCGCGTTGTGTGTCGGCCGTTTGAAAAGTTTTTCAATCACGGCGAAGCACTCGCTGCCGACATTGATTGGACAACTGCAAACGTCACGCGCAAGCAAGATGGATCTCTCATGAAGGTGTACTGTCACGACGGGCAGTGGTTGGTCGGAACGAACGGAACGATCGATGCGAATGGTGCGTCGGCACCGGGCGGAAATGGCGAAACGTTTCAGCAGTTTTTCGATGAGGCGGCCGCACTGTCTAATTTCTCGTACGACGTGCTCGATGCGAGCCGAACCTATCTCTTTGAGTTGTTGCATCCAAAGACAGTCATCGTCGAGGACCACGATGTTCCGGCCATTGTGCACTTGACAACGCACGTTACTGCAAGTGCCGAGGTGGTTGATTGCGATGACATCGGTGTCGCGCGCACCGAAAGCTACGCAATTGAATCGATCGAAGAGTGCATCGATGCGGCCAAGCATTTGCCGGGAAAACTCGAGGGCTTTGTTGTGCGCGATGCGCGCGGGCACATGATCAAGGTCAAAAATCCGACGTATGTGTGTCTCCACCAAATGCACGACAAGCAGAACAGCGCCGAAGAGACCGCCGCTCGCATTGTTTTAAACAACGAACAAAACGAAATGCGCGCATACAACAACGATAAGCGCATTGGTGTGGTCTGCAAAGAGATTGCCAAAGTTGAGGCGAGCATTCAAACTCGTGCGCAACATCTCGCCGCTCTGTGGACTGACGTTGTAAGCAAGATGCCGGCGGCGCCCGTCGAGACACAGCAGACTGACAAGAAACTGTGGGCTCTGGCGATTCAGGGGACCACATCTGTGCAAGACAACAGAACGTTTCTTTTTGTTGCTACACGAACAATTGCCGGTGCGCAGCCCGCAAAAAGCAGCGCAGAGATTGTCGAGTATTTCTGTGAAGCGATTGTGCAAAAGTTTGCAAAGAATCACGACGCGAAAAGAGCCGATGCTCGCAAACTGTTGCAATTTTTGCAAGATTAAATGAAACTGTTGTGGATCGACTTTTTTTAATGTGCGATTCGCGTGAAAGTGACAACACCGTCGTCGGCTTCGGTAAACGTGTAAAACTTCATCTCTGCTGCAACGGCTGTCTTGTATTCTTGAGAGTTCCATTCATTGTGCGTAAATCGTCGCGACAACAGACCCTTGACCTTGAACTGTGCGGGATGCTCTGTCAAGATTAGATCTCTCACAGCGGCGCAATAATTCGATGCAACTCGTGAGAAATCATAGTCGGCAATAGAAAGCAGTTCTTTCAAGTCATCGTGTTTGTTGCGAATCGATTCCATGTCCCAACACGCTTGCCGCAAATCACGCAGTGACGATTTGACACTTTCCAAAGTCTCGAAAAGACTGTCTCTTTGCCGCTCCAACTGTTCGAGACCAGCGCTTTCGTCGGCGAGCGTCGCCAGCTTTGCCTGCATACCTGTTCGATCGGAAAAACGAGCGCTCATCTGTTTATGTGTTATTTCAAGTGCTTCTCTGGCAATGAATCTTTTTGCTGTTTTAAAACGAATGAACAGTTCTTCTCCGACAATAAAAATCAGAGCACTGCAGCGTCACGACGTCCCAGACTACTTGCAATTGCTAAAGCAATTGTCGAGCATTGGTGACGCCGACAGCGAGTGGACGCAAGAGAAACAGGACCTCGTGTTTTCGCAGGTCATGTCAGACTCGCGACGCTGCATTGTGCTGGTTGCGACGGCCGCGTCCACTCTTAAATGTATCGATAGTACTTGCGTAGAGGGACCGTTGCTTCAGCAGCAACTGCACGCAGTTGTCCCTGAACCACTTTCGAAGACAAGCAGGCAACGCGTCGTCGGGGCAATCACCTTGCTGATTGAGCAAAAGTTTCTGCACGGTGGCGCCAGCGTCGGACACATTGAAGATGTCGTTGTCGACGGCACTATGCGCGGGCAGCAGATCGGGCGAAAGCTGATTGAGCGTGCGGTACAAATCGCTGATGAGCGCGGATGCTACAAAACGATTCTCGACTGTTCGCCTGCCGTGTGCGAGTTTTACGAAAAGTGTGGCTTTCGCAACGTTGCTCAACAAATGCGCTTTGATCACAAAACCAATGCGGAAAAGTGTTTTTTGACGACACAGACCAGCAATGATGTGCATCTGCAAAAGTGGCAAGCGGCGTTTTTCCGTGGTCTGCCGTCACATCAAAGCGACAGCGTCCTGACCTACACCGCCTCGCGCGGGTCAATCTCGCGTTGGGAGGTTCATGGTCGTGAGACGCTGGTGCATTTTCTTGGTGGCAAAGAAGATGGCCACTTTACATTTGACAAAAGTGTGCACGATGCTGAAGACGATTGTGTAGATCTGCACTTTGCTTCTCCGTGTGGGCAAACTTTGGTGATAGACTGCGACGACAATGATCGCACGGTGTTTTCGCCAGTGTTGACAACGCGCCTTGGCTTTGAAATCCACCTCATCCTGAAACCGCTGTAAAACAATAAAACCCCGCGCTGCAGGTGTGGACACAGTGGACGTGTATTGTGGGTCTCCAAACGCATTTATTAAATTGCACTATTCATTGTGTGTCACTATTATCACTGGACTTTGAACTATCACAACTGGCTCTTCTTTGCTGTCTCGAGGATCATCTCAATAAACTTGTCCTTTTGCTCAAGCTTTTCGAGAAGCGCTTTTCCGGCCTTGGCGCACTCTTGCACCTGCGCTTCGCTCTGCGTCAGCCGCGCACGGCACGCAGCAAGTTCCTGCTCAAAGCCGTCAGCCGCGGCGACAAGATCGTCGCGCTGGGTTTTGTGGACCTTGGCATTCTTGGCCAGCTGCTCTTCGCATTCGGTACGCGCAGCGTCCAACTCGTCTCTCGCCGTTTGCACTTGCGTCTGCAACTGCCGTGTCTGACGCTCCAACTCTTTGATTCGACCATCTTGTTGCAAAACGGTGCTCCGTTCGGCGCTGATTTCTTTGGCAAGCGTTGCACACTGTGTTTGCTGCTCTTCAAGTGCACGTGACAACTTTTTAGCCTCGACACTCTGCCTGTCACAGCACGCCACGCTTGCATCCAGTTCTTTCTGCGTTTGCTCGGCGACGCTGGTCAAATCGGCGGTGCGTTGCCGCTCTGCGGCGAGAGCGTCTTTCATCTCGGCGGCAGTGGTGGTGGTCTGTGCAATTTGCACCTCCATGTTGCTTGCGCGCTCCTTCCACTCGGCAATCTCTGTGCGCAGGGAAGCAATACTCGCGCGCGCTTCGTCGAGTTGCGCATCGACCGCCTGCCGACCGTTGTCACACTCGACAAGATCGTTGCGGCTTGTTTCGAGGCGTGCGCGAAACTGCTCAAATGTCTTGAGTACACTTTCGAGCAGATCACGCTGCTCTTGTTCAACCGCCGCTTGCGCGACACTGCCACCAGTGCCGCTGGCAGCCGTCGCTTGCGCGAGTTCATCGGCAATAGACACACCACTTGCACGACCGGCCGACATCACGCCGCGCTCAAGCAGACTTTCAGCGCGTCGATAGATCTGGGTCAGACTGTCCTTGCATTCCGCGAGAAGCGCCGTTTGATCGGCAGCGACACGCTGCGCGGCCAATGTTCGCTGCTCTGCATCTGCGCCCAATTGCTCCAACTGTTCGGTCACCGCCGCCAACTTTGCATCTGCGAGGGTGTCGGCCGCCGCCGCTTGTGTGCGGGTCTGTTCGAGATCGCGTTCCAGTTGGGCCAGTTTGTCAATGTGCTGCTCCAAACTCACTTGCACATCTACGTAGCGTGCGTTGGCAGCGCGCAACTCACTTTCCGCCGACGTAACACTCGCCTCTAGTTGGACGATGCGCTGCGCATCGATCGCTCGATCTGCTGCACGTGATTCATCGGCAAGTTTCTGCGCCGTTTGCTCGCGAACAAGAGTTTGCTCCAGTTGCGCGATTGTGGCCTCGAGTTGTTCTTTTTCCGCCGTAAACGCGTCGATCTGTGCCGCGTGCTCGGCGCGCGTTGTTGTCAGCAAACCTTGCAGCTGAGCGATGCGCTGCGTGCCATCTTGGCGCGCCGCTTCCAGATTGGCGACCTCTTCGCTCTGCACGGCCGCAATGGCGTCCATGCGCGCATCTTGATCGCGTTGCTCCATCTCGTGTCGAGCACGCTGCTCATCTGCGGCACTGCGTGCAGCGGCCAGTTGGGCGAGATGCCTTTCACCAGCGCTTTTTTCCGTGTCCCGCTGTTGTGTCAACTGTTGAATCTCTGCGCCGGCAGCATCCAACTCTTCTTGCAGGCGCTGCACTTCTGCGGCGTGTGTCGCAGACGACTTGTCGCGCGCAGCTTCGCACTGGTCGCGCGCTTTGCTGGCCTGCGCAAGTGTCCGTTCCAATTGCACAATCGTGGTAATCCCGGCCGCCTTGGCCGCAACACTCGCTGCACTGCTCTTTTGCGATTTTTTCAGGTCGCTCAGCGCACCATCGAGTTGCCGCTGCAATTGATCGATTTGTGCCTCGGCTTTGGCAACGGCGCCTGTTGCGCTCTGCTCGCGCGACTCGTTCATCGCATCGAGTTGTTTCTCGAGTTGCGCCGCTTTGCGCTGCGCCTCGGCCAACTGCTTTTCATTGAGTGCCATAAACTCGGCACTCTGGTTCTGTTTCTCTTTCAGCTGGTCAAGCTTCACCTTTGTGCCGCGCGCAATTTCAATTGCTTTCGTGGCATTTCTCTTGAGCGTCTCTTTGTCCTTTTCGAGTTTTTCCACGCGCTCTTTCAACTCGCTATCGCCGGTGCCGCTTTTCTCGTCGCGCTTGTGCATTTCGGCAACCTGCTTTTCCAATTCGTCGACGCGCTTCTTCAGTTTGTTGCGCTCGCTGCGCAGCGATGCCTCGCGCCGTTCCGCTTCAACCTGCTCGTCACGATAGCGGCAAGTTTCTTCGTGTGCCGCTTTGAGGCGTTTCTCCTGCTTGATGAGCAGAAGCGACACCTGCTCGACCGCATTGGCTGTTTTGGACGTCTTCTTGGCAACTGCTCGCTCGAGTTGCGTCAACTCGTCCTTCTTGGCCTTTCCCCAAATCATGCTCGACGCCATGCTTGTTGCAGCGCTGAACAGCGACGATTCATCGTCTTCTGCGACCTTTTTGCAGTCGGCGGCTGCCAGCGTGGCGAGGCGGTCTGCTTGAATGCGCAAGTCGGCCAACTGTGCCTCTTGCTCTTTCAGCGTTTTGAGGCGATCTCTCTGCGCCGCCAATTTACCACGCAACAGCTGCATCTTCTTTTCCTCGACCGCTTCTCGCTGACTTGCATCGTCGACGTCGGCAGCGACTTTGCGTGTGACGCTGGCGCGATCTTTGCGATCGTTCTCGCACATATCGAGTCGCTGCTGGACGTCGGCGAGCGAGTTGCGCAACTCTGTGACCTCTGCCGCCGAGCCACCGGCACCGGCCACATCGAGCGTCGGGTAGAGCGCATCGGTGGCACCACCGTTCACCAGAGCGCTCTGACACTCGTCCAATTCGCGCTCTTTTTCAACCAATTCGCGTTGCAGGTCCTGTGCAGTTTCCCGATATACACGATTCAGCGCAACATTGTCCGATTCAAAGACCGCGTCGTCGGCAGCCGCTTGTGCGTCGTCGCTATCGGCGACAAGCGAGTCGAGTTCCAGCAAAAGACGATAGACGCTTTTCGCACGCTCGAGCGAAGCGCTGTTTTTGCCGTCGGCCACTTCTCGCTCGAGAACCTTGATGAGAGCGCGCTTGTCGGCTGTGGGCAGTGGCCGACTCAACAGGGTGTTGCGAAAGAGAATGGCGAAGAGAAATCGATCAAACATCACGTTGGTCTGCGTGTCAGAATCAGCGTCGGCGACGTCAATGTCAACAGTGTTGGCGCCGACGAGGTCGCTCTCTTGTCGCAAATAGGAGCAGAGTTGCGCACGCGTCACAGACCGTGTACTGCGTGCCGCACTTGCCGGAATGATGACATAGTCCTCCTTGGGGAGTGCGGCGATGGTATCATTGAGCGCAGCGACCAGAGTGTCTTTCAGAAACGGAAACGTGATGGTCTGGTTGCGACATGCCGGCCATTCAATGTTCGAAACTGCATTTGTGTGGGTGCGCTCTTGGTCTGTGGCAAGTGCCAACAATTGCGATGCGCGTCGTTGTGCATCGACGTCTGCGGCGTCGGCGAGTACTTGGCGATCTTGGCTCGTAAGCTTCATATCGCTAGAGTCGTTTGGTTTGCTTTTCGCAAAAGCGTGCCACCAAAAAAAGCAGCGCAAAGATTTTTTCCGAACAGAAACCGCACACACGCACACGCACATACCGACCCACAAAAAAAATATTGAAACGCACGCAAACGATGAGCGAGCAGAGTAAGACAATCGACCTCGATGCGACAACATACACACAAACCTTGGCCATCAACAAGATCTTGGAATGCAATAGCCAAACAAAGCAGCTGTCGATGTTGCACGAGTATGATGAAAACCATCACATCTTTCATGTCTTGATGCGCGCTGTCGAGAAAAACAATCACCGGCTCGTCGAAACGATCCTCGATATGGACAGCGAATTGATCAATTTGGGAACAGTTCCTCTGCTGTTTCGCTGTGTCAGCAAAGGTATGATGGGTCTTTTAGTGCGGCACGGAGCCGACGTAAATGCAACCGCATCGTTCGGTCGGACGCCAATGACGTGGGCGGCGCAACATGGAAAAATCGACTCTATCAAGATGCTGATTGATCACGGTGTGCGCGTGCCGCTGGAGCCAGATGCAAGCGGCAAGACGCCACTGCAAGTTGCTCTGTACTTTGGAAACGCAGATTTTGCTCAAATGCTCCATCCTTATCTCGGCGAGAGAGATTTGGCGATTGTGAAACATGCAACGAGCCTTGCGTGGGCATGCCATTCGGATCGACGCGGCATGCAAGAAGTGGCTTCTGTTTTGCAGTCCTTTGATACTATCAAAGCGTCGGCTGATGCGCTTGCAGCGCTTCTCAATCAATGAAAACTTTTAAGAACGCAAAACATGTTTTCATTTTTCATCTGCGCAAAAAATTGCACGTCTTGTGTGTCACGCCGTTGCGCACAACAAAACACATTCACTTGAAGAATGGCGCACAAGTTTGATTTGCAACATGAACTTTTACTGATGCCCCCTCTTGCTACAGAGCAGGAATTGTCACGCTACAAGGTCCTGTGTGGCCCTTGCAATGAAGAGTTTGAAAGAGTGCTGAAGGAGCACCCGAACAATGCGGTGATTGGCAACAATCGCGCGACATTTTCGGCGTTGAATACCGCCGTAAAACAGGCAGATCCGGTGAAAGTGTCGAAACTGTTGGCCGCCGGTGTTTCAGTGCACTCACAAGGCTTGCTCAACATGACACCAATTGAAACGGTGACGTCGCGATGGACGGAACGGCACAGTGAAGAGAGCAGAGCAGTTATCTTGAGACTATTGCTAGAGGCCGGTGCCAACCCCAACTGTCGCAGCCAAGGAATGATGCTGTGTAGCCCGCTATTCAATTGCGTCCAACATGGCTATTCTGTTCTTTCCGAAATTTTGATCGCCAATGGTGCCGACGTTGATGCGGTGGTGTACGGAGAAAAAACGCTGGTCACTTTGGCACTGGAAAAGGGACACAATGCCATTGCAAAGCAGCTTTTGGACGGCGGTGCCACCCCACCGGGCGCAAACGCAACAGCCGTGGTGAAACAAGATCGCGAGCCAGATTTTGTTGCCGCACATCACAAATTGCTGGCTTCGATTTCAGGGTGAGACTGAGAGACCACACAAACCAATAAAAAACTTTGATGCAGCGATTAATGAAAGTAACACAACTCACACAAATCGTGTTTCATGTGGACAGACGAACAAAAATCACAGGCGCTCTTTCTCGGCGGATGCATGCCTGCGCGTGCTGCGCTCGCCTATGGTGCCGCAATTTCAAATGAAAACTACACGCTGCGTATCGCGCTGGCCATGATCTGCGCCACAATTGCGCTCGGCATGTTGGTGATCTTTGTCGGCGGCTTGCGCAAGACGGGCGGGGAGACGTTTGGCAAACCGATCTGGTGGAACTCGTTGCGGCCCGTGCATTCGTTGGCGTTTGCGACGGCCGCAACACTGCTGTTTCTCGGCAACGGCAAAACTGCCGCCGGCGTTTTGGCGCTCGATCAGGCGGTTGGTCTCGGCGCGTTTGCCCAGCATCACACTGCTGCCACCACTGTCGTCGCCGCTTAATGATATTTCTTTCGGCCAATGATTGTTGCTCGGACAAGAGTGAAAAAAATTGCTGAAAAATCTCCAACACGTTTGAAAGAAACGTTGAGTACACGAACAGCCGGCCGGCATGCCGTACACAGCAATGCATGAAGCGGCAAAGTGTGGCGATATTTCAGCCGCAATCGTGTTGCTCAGAGGCCAGAGTGGCAACATAAATGTGACCGATATCTGGGACAACACCCCGATACATTACGCAATCACAAATGGACACGCAAAAATGGTCACGTGGCTACTTGAAAATGGCTCGGGTGCCAGCAATCAATTGAGCACATCGTTACATTGCGCCGCATTGTACGGACAACAACACTTGTGTAAACTGTTTCTCGACATTGGTTCCGACGTAAACGCCACAGACGCTTTCGAAAAGAAGACGGCTCTTCACAGTGCATTTGTGATGGGCTACCACAGAGAGGAGAAGAGTTGGACCGCCGATCTGGCAGAAATGCTCATTGTTCACGGCGCCGATATCAATTCGAGAACAGTTCATGGCGACACTCCGCTGCACACGGCAGTGCATTATGATCACCGTGCCGGAGCGCTGTTGCTAGTGGAACACGGAGCAGACATTCATGCCGTCAACTCGCGCAAAGAGAGTCCATTTCAGATCGCCATGCGCCAAAATCCAGCACTTGCTCGGCGCATGGAGAATGCCACGCGAAGACGGCAAAAAGCGCATCTGATTGCGTTGGCGTTGCTGCTAAAGCCGCTCAATTGTCCAGTTTTAGTTGTGTGGGAGATTTATTTGGCTACACATGGTCGCGGCAAGTACAGACTGGAGCGCTTTCCCGGATGGAAACTGCTCGCAGACATTAAAAAACTCTGCTCTGCGGATCTGTATACGGTTGTGCACATTGTTTGTTTGGCTGGCTAGTTTGTCGACGCAATCCACATGACCGCGTCAGCGCTCCACACAGCGCTCAGCAGCGTGGGCCCAGAGAGCACAAGCGGCGGTGCAACGGCGCCTTCAAAGCAAATGTCCATGTCGACAGCGTGTGCGTGTGCAATGTTGATCATCTGGCCATTGACACTGCCCGCAGGCACCTTGAGTTTCTTGCCGACAAGCAGCGACGGGTTGAGCACAATCACAGTCGCTGGCAGCGTGTCGGTCTCGAGCGTGAAGCAATTGAATGCACCGGTAAACGTCACGGTCGTGGTCGATTGAACAACGACGCCCGATTTTGTAATTTGGACTGTTTCCGGCGTCGTTGCGTCACTTGGCAGTGGGCTGGCCGTCTCGACACAGTCGAATTGCAGAGCGCCACTCACGGTGTTTTGTGCCACTCGCCACTGTTTGTCGGGGTGTTCTTCGGTCGGCGCCACACACAGCTGCGTGGCCTCGATTTTGCCGAGAAGATGAAGATTGCCGTCGGCGTCCAAGAGCGCCTTGTCACATCCGTCAAACTGAACGAGCAGTGAATCGCTGCCGCAGTTGTCCGGCGAAATGCTCCAGCGACAGAGTGTGCAGTCACACGGATCGATAAACTCTAGCTTCTCCAGCTTGACTTGACGCGGCGCCTTGCAAGAGTCCAGTGGGCAGCAGTCTGGGGTGGGCGTTGGTGTGCACGCGCAGTCGCAGCAGTCGCCATCTTGGTACGAAGGGCAGCAGCAGCACGGGTTGGTCTTTGTCTCTTTGCATTCGGTCGGATAGCAGACTGGCGGGAGATCACGCGTCACACAAGAGTCTGAGCACTCTGCGTCATCGTTGCAGTCGGGATAGCAGGCACCGCAGTCGCACGGCGCTGGCGCATTGCACAGCGGGCGGCAGACTGCAACGTTTTTGGAGACTTTGCAGCCGGCACGCACACGCCGGCCGGCCTGCTTTTGCGGGCGCCAGGATTTAATCTGGCTCGGTTTGCGCAGGTTGTACGTGTCGCAGTTGGGAAGACTGCTCGACTTTTTGCACGCGGCACTCTGGCAGCAAGGTGTCGACATGTTGTAAAAAAGGCAAAAAAGTGTGTCAAGAGTGTGCTTTTTTCCTTTAGTCAAGAGAACGAGGAAAAAACTTATGGTGCGCTCAAAAGCGCGCGCAGCTTTTCAATGTCGCAAAACGCCACCTCGGTTTCGGCGGTCGAATTGCTCCACTGCGCATAAGAGTTGCTGACGCTCAGACCCAGAGCGTCACGAACACTCTGTGGGCTTGCGGCATTGCATTCCTGCTGCAAATAGTCTGCCAGCTGACGGATTTGTCGCCGGTACAAGTCTTGTTGGTCTCCGTTGTCGACTCGATTCGAGCGTTCACGTCGCAGCTGTGCCAGTTGGGTCAGCGTTTTTTTGAAATCGCCGTCCACAAGAACATCTTGGGCCGCAATCTTTGGCGCACAATCTTCCGGCACATTGACATCTTGTGATGTCGATTGATGTTGATCACCGCCTTGCAGCGGCGCAAATGAAATGGGATTTTGAAACGCGGCAAATTGTCGTTGATCGAGACAAAATCCGTGCTCGCAACATTGCCCACACTGCGGAACCGATGACGCCATCGCACGCTGTTGTTGCTGGTTTTCCACTAGCGTCTGTTGATGGAACTGCTGTTTCTGCTCGACTTGCGTTTCTTGTCGCAAAGGAAATTGCGTAAACTGCTGTGTTTGTGCTGACGCGGCACTTTCACGCGCCTGCGCTTGTTTGGCTCGCGCAATAATTTCAGAAAGCGACATTGTTTGTGCGTGTTTTGTTTTTTGGACAGCAAAAACACTTTTTTCTGTGCACTTTGCCAAAAAAACCCATCAAGCTGCGCGTTTAATGCCGACCGCAATATTCCATTGGCAGTGTTGCGGCGGTTGAAATTTATCAAGGTGCGTTGGAAACACAGCGGCACGATATACGTTTAGAACGGCCAAGACTGGCAAAGCGAGTGGTTTTAGCAATAAACAAGTGTTGACGAGCAATTGAATCGCTTTCTTTTCTTGGACACCACTCGCCGTGTCTATGAATTCCTCGCGAAACGGCAAAAATGTTGCAGTAATTGCTTCTCTATCGGTATTATCGATTATATCGGCGTATGTATGCTCACTGTCGTCTGTGAGCAGTTCAGACATGATATGATCGAAAACCGCCACGGCTGACGCTTCGTCGCCAACCAACAGTGTCGATGGCAGATCAAACAGTCCGAGCCCGATACCAGATCTCAAAATAGTGCCAATTGTCGTCAACAATTCGCCACTGTATGCAACAAATGCGCCATTAGCCACCTGTGCAAGCAACTGATATGTTTCGAAATAGTGCTTTGCACGCGCTGCATTGCCTTGATAGTTTGTTACGCAGCGAGCAAGCGATGCAAAGCTGCAACCGCGCGGCACCCGAAACGCCCGCGAAACAATGAACCTCTCCCACTCTCGCACAGCACTCTGCAAGCGCTGCTCTTGAATCATATACGACATTTTAGACCAACCTGCAGAATTGTTCAGGTCGTCAACCCGTGCAGCCAAGTCTTTCAACTCTTCGAGTGCGGTCTTTGCTTGCGCACGTGTCTCTTTTGATTTCTCAAGTTGCTTTTTCGAGTCTTCGATTGTTTTTGTCGCGCTGGCACACGCCGCTTGAGAATCTCGCAGCATTTTTTGATGTCGCATCGTCGATACCTCCATCGACGATTTCAGCGTATCAGCGGTAGCGTCGTACAGCTGTCGATATCTCGCTTCCATTGGAGCAGCTGTACTTTCCCCATTGCATGTTTCAAAGTTGGGTTGCCTGATGCTCATTGTTTGCCAAAGCCAGAAAGTTTATTTCAGACCAACGCGCAATACGGACACTCTTCCGAAGGCGGCAAGCACAGCGTACACAAGTTTGTGGATCCGCAGTCGCCCTCGCATGTCTTCCAATACTTTGCGCAATCAGCGCACGATGGTTGCAGGCAAATTTGGCAAATGGCGACGACCAACGGTGCGGCAGAAGCGCATTGAAAGGGTTCCGTACATTCTCCACAAACCAACCAACTTTTGTCACGATCTGTTTCCGTCTTGCTCATCGTTGTCTTTTTTGCAAGCAAGTCAGGCAGTGTTTGTGCACCGTTTTCAGTCTGCCTACCTTTTAAAGTGCATTTGAACGAAAAACGGTTGCCGGTGCTTTGTTCGCAGCGAGTGCAAAGAATTTTTCTCACGCACAAAACACTTTTTTCTCCAACAATGATCAAAACAAGCGGCGACGATTCACAATCAGTTGGCACATCTTTGGTACAAAACGGACGTGTTTTGATCTACCGCAAGAAGCGCTCGCACATGGTCGCGCCAGTTCTGGGCCAGCTGAAGAAGCAGTACGAAACGATTGTGCAGGTCGACGAAAAATACTTTGCCGACGGAGAGATTAATTTCACCGTTCCCCATCTGCACTCGTTGACCGGAAAGCACGTGACCTTCTACGCCAACTTTGACAGCAAGCGCATCGAAGATCTGTACTGCTTGCATGCGATCGGAAACATGCAGCCGAAAATGCTCGAGATCGTTGTGCCATTCTTTCCGACGGCGACGATGGAGCGCGAAATGCACGAGGGCTCAATTGTGACGGCGTGCACCGACTCTTTTCTGCTCAGCACTATCAACCCGCGCTGCCCGATGCGCATTATCACTCTCGACTTGCACACATTGGCGCAGCAGTTTTACTTTCCGGGCGGTGTCTGCGCGACGCTGTGGTCCTGCATGCCGTACGTCGCCGAAAAAGTCTGCAGGCCCGACGACGTGATTGTCTTTCCAGACGAAGGTGCGTGGAAGCGTTTCAAGAGCCAATTTCCGCATCACGAGACTGTACGTTGCGCAAAGGTGCGCTCTGTGACCGATGCCGACGGTCGCAGCATCGAGTTGTACGCAGACGGCGCCGAAAAGCTGCGTGGTCGCCGCGTTTTAATTGTCGACGACCTCGTGCGCTCTGGCAACACGATTCTCGAGTGCGCCAAGGCCGCTCAGGCGGCCGGTGCCACCTCTGTCAACGCGTTTGTGTCACACGCTGTTTTTCCTCGGCAAGAGTATGAAAACTTTCTTCACAGCGCGCTCATCGACAACTTTTGGATCACCGACTCTTGTATCGACACGTGCACCAAGATTGTTGCGCGACAAGCGATTGCTTCTGAACACAAGGTGTTTCAAATCTTGCCGCTGCACGACATTTTGAACCACATTGGGTTTCCACAGGTCACAAAATAAATCAGTGTCTTTGTTTCAGTTTCAACACTATTGACCACTGCTCGTGCAGCAATGGAATCGCATCGTGTGCAAAGTGCGCTTTCGTTTCTGGCAGCGTGGTCAGGCGTGCAAATATTTTGAGACAGACGAGGATTGGTAAGGAAAGTGGTCGAATCAGCATTGCCAGATCGACGATGGCGGTGTGCGCACAGCGTCGCCGCTGGTTCATAATACTCTTGCTCATATCGATGCTGTGCTTTTCTGCGTAATCGAGTGGTGTTTTACCGCCGCTATCTTTGATGTTTGTTGCCGCACCGCTCTCGAGCAAAAGCTGCACGTGACGCACACCGTCGTGTTGTTTTGTTGCCAAATGAAGAGCCGTCATACCGTCGCTGTTGCGGGCGTCAATGTCACTCAGAAGCATGGGCAGACAGAACCGCATGATCTGCTCATCGACTTGGTTTTCGTAGGCGATCACATGAAGCACTCTCCATTGTTTCTCTGTGGTAACAACGCTACAGTCGGCACCATAATCCAACATTGCTTGCAAAATGTCCACATTGTTGCCGCGTATAGCAAAAAGAAACGGTTGAAAGTTGTTTCCTTGATGTGGTGTGTCGACACGCGCGCCTTTTTCCAACAGAAATTTGACCAAGTCTGCTTTGCCCAGGCCGGCAGCGCAGGCTAAGATTGTCTCGCGCTCTACACCGTCCATTCGAAAAGGGACGTCAATATCTGCACCGTATGACAGCAACAGCGAGCATAAATCTATCAACTGCTGTGATTCTGTGTGACAAAAAAACGTGTATCCAAAGGCACCGAAAGAGTGGACCAATTGACACGTGGCTACACGTGCGCGCTGTGACGGCTCGATGGTAACCTCAAAAAGCGCACGCAAGCATTCGATGGTACGCATGGGACTGATATATGTATTTCTGTGCACACTTTGGCAAAACAAAAATGTTTCATCGGTGATGTTTTCTGCCGCCCATTTTTTGACTGCAATAGTGTTGTTTCTGTGAACAGCGTTTAGCAGCTTTTGCTCATTGTCACAACAGGCCAGATCGAGACTTGCGCTCATCATTCAGTGATTTTTTTCAGATCTGCAAAGCGAAATTTGTCAACCCAAACACGAGAAACACTTTACTTTTTTCGTTTGTTTTGCGACGCTTCGCTCTCTTGCGCCGCTGCTTTGCGTTTCTCGGCACGCTTGTTGGATATCGGCATGATACGGGTCTGTCGCATCGCGACTTTCTGTTCGCGCCTCTCTTGTGCCTTTGCGTCGATGCGCTCGAGACTCGCGGGCCCGAGTTCCTCGCGAATAATCTCACGTAGATCCTCCATGGTGACCTTTCGCTTGCGCTGCACAACGGTAGAACTGAGATACATCCCATATTTTGAGCAGTTGACGCGAGTTTGGTTGAGGTTGTTCACAAGAAATGGCAAGCAGAGCGTCCTCTGCTGGCGAAGCTTGGCATTGAGTTCCTTGCACTCGCCCAGTTTTTCTTTATGTTGCTGATTGATGTCCATGAGCCGCTCTAGTTCTTCGGCAAACTGCGCCGGCGTTTTGATTCGATCTTTTTTAGTTGACGGTGGCACCGCCACGCCGTGGTCTGTTGATTTTTTTGCCTTTTCACCAGCCTTGCTGCTGCTCGCCGACGTCGGTGTGGCGTCTGAAGTTGACGCCATGATTGGAAATTGGTGGCGAAAAAAGAGTCACTGTGGTTATATATGAAAGTGAAGCGATTGGTTTTTTCATTCGTACGCGTTGCACTGTCTGTCAAAAGCATGTTGGAGCGTGCCCGCCAACGCCATCACTCGACAGAGAAAGGCAGTCAGCTGTATTCGACCACGTCCAAATCACTGTGCTCTGTGATATCTCGCCAATTGTTTTTCCGCTTGACAGCAGGAGGATTGGCGCCGTGATCGGCGTCGGGATCGTTGATTTTTTGGTTCTTCGGATCGATAAAGATCGCGTAGATGTTGGCCACGGCAGCCAGTGCATGCGACGTATAAAAGTCGTTTGCGGTCATTTCATTCACGTACATAACCCAGTACGAAAGTGCACAGAGAACGACTCCGACGGTGACGCCATGACCGATCGCGTAGAACGGTGTTTCGACGTACGTGTAGTTTTTCGGCGTCGCCAGGCCGTTGATAAATACTGCGATGTAGATCGACAATGGCGTGGTGAAAAACAGGGCGATTTGTTCGAAAGAAAACATTGTTGTTGGTAGATGGTTTTTGGGTGAATGAGTGACGATCGATCGGCGCCTACGCCACCATCTGAACGAACGGCGCAAATTTTCATCGGAACGAAAAATCGGCGGGCGGCGCAACCATCAGAACGAACGAACAAAAACAGTCGGTTGGTCAGAAAACAGGCAGACCACAAAAAAGATTCCAACATCAGATAGACACAACCAAATCGGGGTTTCACTCTATTCATGGCGCTGTCGCTTTCCACACAAACTCTGCGCATCTGTTGGAGCACGCACACCGAGAATGACGCTCTCGGGCAAGCCAGCCACCAGTGCCGCAACCACGTAGCCATGTCCAAACATGTATCGGGGGTTGAGAATCAGTGCGCGCCACGATTCGGCATCAAGTGCGAGCCCATTTGGATAGAGCGCACGCGGAGGACCATCATTATCAATGATCATTATCTTTTGGCCATCAGCGACCATCTTGCGCATCTCGGCAATGGCCGGAGAGTTCTTAATCGCATGGTAGTAGGCATGTACATAGATTTCACACCTCGATTCGACATAGCCGTACCAACGACCATTGTAGAATGCAGTACACGGAACACCATACTGCTTTCTGGGCAATGATCGGCGTTTGCCCTTCACCATGGCGTGCATCTTGGCGCGCAGCGCGTACCACTTTTCTGTGGGCTTTTCTGGACGCTGCGCAGACATGTGCCCTGCAGAGCGATACACTTTGCCACCTTGCCATCCACCTTCCACGGTTTGTGACACGCTGCCATCAGCGTCGATCATTGGACCAACGGTCATCGGCGAAAGAATCTTGGCGGGCACTCGTGCAGATCCAAGCAGCTTCATAGAGCCAGAAGTCACGTCAATATTCAATACACCCTCGCGCATCACGTTTTTCTCTCCACTCCCACGACGGCATTTTTGGCCCACCCAGACCATGCAAGCAGCGGCATCTTTTTCTCCATCAATTTGAGTCTTCTTACTAGTCTCAATAGTCTCAATAGCTGTTTGTTCACTCATTTTCAATCCAAAGGAGGTGTGTGCGCTTCGATCACGTTGATCGACCGACTGATCGACCATTCGCAACGATCGGTCGCTTTGCCTTTCGTGACGAACGAACGAACGATCGATCCACAGAATTGTGCTCAAAATAAAAGGGTGGATTCAATAGAACTTTTTGAAAACAAAAGTTTCAGTATCTGATTCCGCGTGCATGACGATCACGCGCAAGATCAATAAGATGGCGATTGAAAAGTGAATCGGGAGAGAGGTCAGCCAAGCGCTCGTGCAACGGCAATCGATCAACTGCATCAACTTCTCGATCAGTCTCAATGGCATGTCGTGTTGGCTGCTCTTTGTCGGCATGTCGTGTTGGCTGCTCTTTGTCGGCATGTTGCGTTGGCTGCTCTTTGTCGGCATGTCGTGTTGGCTGCTCTTGTTCCGCATGTCCACCGCCGACACCGTCTCTCTGAACCATGTCACTGGGCGGAACCACATTGGTTCCTTGACAAGGGACAACAAACGGCGGATGCAGCCCACACATGCGATTGGCCTCTGACGACGCTTGCATGAATTGATTGCTGCAAGGCTGATCGATCTTGTCGTCATCGACCGGACCACACAAAACATCAAAAATGTCTTCAAATGGAATGGGTTGGTCCTGCTCTTGCAAGGCGTTGATAATCAGCATCGCGTTTTGTCGCTGACCGTGTTTGAGCGCGCACACAAGTGCACTCTCCCCGCGGCTGTTTTTTTCGAGCGGGTCGATCGACAACAACAGACGAGAAACAAGCGGACCGCCGTCTTTCCAAGCTGCGGCCCACGTCAGCGGGGTGTCGATGCCACGCGATGTTGCACCGTGAAGATCTGCACCACTATTCAGCAGAAGCGACGCCATCTCATCAGAACGTGCACGGTAGAGCGCCGTTTTTCCAAATTCGTCGAGAGCATCAACGTCGGCCTCTCCTTCATGGAGCATACACTTGACAACGCCAATAAGATCTTGTTCAACCGCGCTGTGGATCAAGAGCGGCTTGTTGCTGACGATCTTGAATAGCTTGATAAACGCAACAAGCTGAGCCTGCTGTCCCAGTGTGTTGTATTTTGGAGAAACGAAAAAACGCAACAGTTCGTTGCTGGCGTGTTCAGACACATAGTCTTGCTGGGGCTTTTCTTGCGGCTTTTCTTGCGGCGTTGACTGCGGTGCTTGTTGGCGAGTAAGAGGGATTTTCATCGTACGCTGTTGTTGAGTCAGACAGTTCATTCTTGATTTGGTTGATTTGAGTGACGGTCGGTTTTCAAAGCAGACAAAAAAAACTTGCACCAGTTTCGTTCGCTCAAATGCGTTTTTCGTCACGACAGGCGTCGGCCCTTTTTTACGTTGCAGCGTTCACTTTTTCCAGTTTGTTCGATTCGCTGCTCAATCATCTAGCCACGCATTTCCATGCAACAACAGTGCAGCGATTGTGTAGCCGTGACCAAAAGGGTGCTTTTCATCATGCAAAAGCCGGCGTACAGTGGCGATATCGTGCATATCAAGTCCCGGTTGTGTTTTCGTCAACGCAGTGAACGGCTCTTCAGGCCAGCGCCAATCTGGGCCATCGACCTCCCACAATTGCAACTTTTCGCCGCTTCGCAAAAGATCGGTGAGCCGGGCAAATTCGCGATCTGTCTCAACCAATCGAGCATAGAGCCCACAATAAATCTTCTTGCGCGAGGTGATGTAATCAAGAACCTCGTAGACAGTGCCATCGGGACCAGTGGTGGTTTTTCGCAGGTCCCCGGTTGCGCTGTTTTGCGATGCGCTGTCTGTCACAGGCCAAAGTGCACCGACGACCGTTTTGCGGCCGTAAAAACCATTTGGATAGCGCACTGCATAGTCATTTTGCATTCCTTTCTGTCGCCAAAGCCAATAGGCGTCTGTCATTTGCAGTGGATCGTTCGTCTCGATGTGCTTCTCTGCTGGGTGTTGCCAGACAACATCGTTGGGTCGCATGTGGTGTTTTGCAATGCGCTGTGTCGTGACATGTCTGTAGAATTTTGCAAACTGCCACACATTTTCGAGTATGCAGCCGTGCTCGTCACGCATCACGTACGGTGACAGCGGATCGCGTGTGTGAATAAGAACATTGATGTATCCGTCGTTGGAACGATGTGGTGGTTTTAAGGTGCCATGTTGATAGCGAGCAACACGCACTCGCCACTCGCTCTGTGGCACGTCGGCAACCGCAAGCGCTGGATTTTTGTCCGACTCGTCGGCGTTTTCATTCTTCCCATCGACCCCATTCAAACGTGGGCGCTTTATAAACGCATCGATTGGTCCGCTTCGCTTCGACTTTTCACTCATCTTTTGCTCTGCGGGTGAGTGTGTACACAAACCACTGTGCAAAAAATATTGTCAGCCATTTATTGGTCGTCGCAATAGTTTCGCGCGCACAATTCGCCGTCCATCAACTGTTGAAACGTGCCGGTAAAACATTTACCGTCGCTCCACGCATCGTACAGTGTATCATCAGTGTGCTCGGCGGTCAACAAGCCATCCTCCCCGACAATGGCATGCACCGTGACACTTTGAAATCGCCCGGAAAGTGCTTGCATGCGTGCGATTGCTCGCTTATTTTCGTTGCTGATGTTTTCAAACGGCTGCGGAGCGCTCATTGTTTTTTTAGAGTGACACGTTTGACAATGGCCCACAGACCAAATAAAACTTTGAAGTGTTCATTCAAGCGTAACGATCGGGCCATTGTTGTACAAAATCTGCTCAATTGGCTCGGCACACACAATGCAGTGTCGCGCATTGTACTCGTTATTTTCCAGTTTGCGAGAGCACTCTGAGCACGCCACGTTGTGCCCACACGGCAGCACAAGTGTGTCAGCTGCCGCAACCATACAAACTGTGCACTGTTCCGGGACGTCATTTTGGACAGTAGTGTCCCCACAGTCGGTCGGCGTAGTGGTTGAAATAGGAACATCGGCACTTTCATCGTCACCAAATTCGCTGTCTTTGTTTTCTGTCAGGTCAATTATGTCTGGCTGATCTGTCTCACTCGACGACGACAAGCGCTGCCGTTTAACGTTGCAAGTATTGTCTTGAGCACTTTGGTCTGATGTAATCGACTCTGTGTTGGCAACAGTTGCGGGGTCACTGGCCTTTGATGTCGTTGTTGGGTTCGCATCGCGATTCGCTGTCGTTTTCGTGATTTTCCAACCGCCAAACGGAAACGCCGTTTTCAATTCAGCGCTATAGATGGCGTTGCTTTCTAGGGTAGGTCGCACACAGTCCAAGTCGCTGCAAGACGCATCAATGCGCACCCCAAGTTGAACGCCCAATCCACAAAGATGTGGCATTTGACACGGCGGAACCATTGGTTCGTGAATGTTCATCGGACCCCACGCCGTCGCCACTGCGCGTGCAAATCGCTTGCCCAACTCGCTCGTCCAGAGACACGGCGTAGCATAAAAGTCAATAGAACAGCTGACAGAAAATGATCGAACCGCATTGACAATGCAGCTTTGGCTCTTGCCAATGAACCCCTCAATTGAGGTTGTGCCACGCGGATCATCATTGAGCATGTCCATATGATCGATGATCGCACGCATGTCACTTTTTTCTACGACCTCTGCGCAGTAGGTGTCCCCTGCGTCCAATCGCGTGGCATAGTGTGTCTGTAGCGACATAGAGACGCCGGCATCGAGGACGGCCTGTATCACGGCGCCGGCGAGTTTAAAGTCGCACCACGCGATATCGAGCGTTTCGCCGGCGTAAGACGACGCAATTCGTGCACTCTTTGCACCAGATGCCGCTTGAATGCTTTCGGAAAACTTCTTTGAGCAGAGGTCGATCGGTTGTTTGTCGGCAAGGCCCGGCTTGTTTGCTTGATACACGCGAGCCAAAATCAATCCGTCAGATCCGTACGGATTGAAGCCACGGCCGTTTGCATGGGTCGCAAAACAAAACGCTTTAATGCAATTCAGTGATTCCTCATCTTCATCGCCGTTTTGGCTAGCATCGCTGCTGCCACACTGATCGCCGCTGTTGCTCATCTTTTTGTTTCTGTGTGCAAAATTGAAGATCTTCAACGGTATTTTTTTACTTTTTCGATCAGTCGCGAGTTTCTTTGGCAAAAGCCGGTGTTTTGTCGATCACAACACACGACTGCATACCGTCACTGTTTGTAGTTCCAGAAACAAAGTCGTCGTCGGCCTCCTGTCCGAGGTGGCCGTCACAGTACAAGCCGGCCGGCTGCACAAGATGTGCATTTTCCGCCCAAAAGTTTGCAACTGAACGCTCGATTCGCTTGTTCCAGCTGGCGTACATGGTTGGCGTCGGATCCGATGATCCAGTGAGGCGCACGCTCCTATAGATGGTATGCTTGGCGCCGTGAAGGACAAATGCAAGCTTTCGTGCTGACGGCAGACGGTTCTTGTGAAGCGTCATGTCGTCGAGCATGGCGCACGCATTGTAAAAGCCGGGGAAATTTGTTCTGTTCCAAAAATCAACCACGTCGGTTGCACCGGCCACAATTGCAGCTTGAAGAGGCGTCCATGCGTGGTCATTGCGCTGCGTCATCAGAGCGAAAGACAGTTGTGGGGGGAATCGCTGGTAGATTTGCTTGAAAAAAACCACATTGTTGGCTGCAGCAGCGTGAAAAAAGACACTGCAATTGTGTGCGGCACGCAGTCGGACGAGCGCACGTCCCATATCGGCGATTTCCGCGAGAACATCTTCGTCGCGCTCGGTCGCGTACCCAATCGTTTGCGTCGCCTCGGTTGGCTCTTCTGCCGGTGGAGCAATCAATTCTGTGATAGGCAGCGGCGAGAGTTTGTCTGGGGAATGCTTGCTACTCATGCTTGCTGTAAGAGGGTCTGTGGGCGGTCGGTCTGTTGATGTTGGATGTTGTGCCAGGTTTTTTCACAAAAAAATTCGAGAACTGTTTTAAAACCAAACACATTAATAACGGTTGTTCAATCGGATGGCAAACGCTATCTCTTCAATTTGGCAGCAATGTACCATTGTTTTGCCAGAGAGATTGTGCACATCGGTGAAAGCTGCTTGTGCAAAGCGCGTTCTTCTTTGAAAATTTCCAAAACAACAAGCACCGGGAAACCGAGTGGTCGTAAAAGTACACATAGGTTGATCAGATCGTCGCTTGACTGTTTCACAATACTGTCGGTTAGCATCAACACAATATCGTGATAGCAATTCGATACTGCAATGCCAAGCGGACTGTGACCCTGGTCATCTTCAACTGCAGCATTCTTGTCTCCGTATTGCAGCAAAAGCTTCACGCCCTCTGAAAACCGCAACCATGTCGCCGTGTTGAGCATTGTAAATTGTTTAGATTTCTTTCGAACAGTCGCGTCCACTGACGCACCACTGTGTAAAAGTACACGAACCATTGCAGCGTCGCGGTTGAGCAGTGCCGAGTAGAGTGGCGTCTCAGTGTTACCGCCGCCAAATGCCCTTGTGCGATTGACATTTGCTCCGCTTTCAATCAGAGCGCGCACACACCCGATACGACCATCCATGATTGCGCGGTCGAGCAGAGTGCGGTCCTGTTGGTCGATGGCGTCAACATCGGCACCGAGTCTGACCAGCATTCGGATTGAATCGCCGACATTGTCGGCAAAATTGTGGGCCCAAAACAACGGAGTTTCGCCAGATTTGGTGCGCGAGTTGACGTCGGCACCGTGTGAAACAAGAATTTCGATATTATCGAGTTTTTGGTGTTTGACGGCATGGTGCAGAGCCGACGCGCCTCGCAAGTAGCACTTTATGTTGGGATCAGCACCCGATGCCAGCAATAGCTGTGTTATTTCAATGTCGCTTCTTTGTGAAGCGGCCATCAGTGCAGTGCAGCCGATGTGATTTTGTGTGTTCACAGCATGGCCTGGGTCTGGGACGTCTTTCAAGATTCTCCTCGCCCATCTGATATCTCGGTTCCATGCGGCATTGATCAATTCAAATTCACTCATCGTTTGCCCGAGTTTGTGATTTTTTGCGCCGAGGAATGCCAGACATTTTTTTGTGCCAGAAAAATGCATTTAATTTTCAGGAGAGCACTGCATAAACTGTGTAGAGTAGTGCGCACTTTTGAATACTTGGTACGGCATCTGCCCATTGCTGGGGTGCGATATCGGTCATTTCCATGAGTCCTTGGACTTGCAACTCGTCGCGCAACATATTGTTGTGGTACAACTTTATGTTTCCGAAATGACGTCCTCCGCGTGCGTCTGTGCAGTACTCAGCGGCGCGTCGGTGGCAGACCGCCTTAATACTATCAAACGTGGATCTGGACACTCGGTTCTCGCCGGTCCTGTCGATCAAATCGAATTCACCAACTTTGAGACAGATCTTGTTGCGATGTTTGCCCGAGTCAATGTGACCCTCATTGGATAGCATTTCAACCTCGCTCAAAACGACAACGCGAATCTGCGACATTTTTGATAGTGAGTGAGTTTGTGTGGGGCTGTGCACGTCGACAAACATTTTTTTTGAAACGAAAATGTGCTTTGATTTTTTTCAATTCATTCCGTCGCAAATCAGCTGTGCCGGTCTGTCAAAGAATGCCGCAAAACGCTCGCGCGCAGTGAAAATGTCGAGTGCAACATCAAGGCGTTTTCCGCAAGCATTGATCACAAAAAAGAGACCGGTCTGATCAACCGCAATGTGCGGCACACCGACACTTTTGCATGGTACATCGCCAATGGTCTTGGTTGGCGGCTCTGTGCTCTGCTGGACGTCTACGAGGTAGAGATCGTCGTCAATGTCTTTGTCGTCATCAATCCGTTGGATACCAACGATTTCGTCATCGCTGTTGTCATGAGCAGCAGCAGCAAACAACAAAGTTTTCTGCTCTGGGGGATCTAGGCGATGAGTTTTCTTATATTGGCAAAATACTTTGTCGTAGATAGCCATTGTGCTGCTCTTCCACGCAATCTTTGTCAACTCCTCTTCAACATTTGCCCCACTGCGAAGCAAAAGACAGACCATTGCGTGGTTTCGTTTCAGAATTGCCCGGTGCAGTGGTCCCGGCTGCGTTTTCGATGGATTTTTGTTGGGATCGGCCCCAGCTTTGATCAGCATCGCTGCAATACCTAGTTGATTGTGTTCCACGGCAAGTATCAGCAGAGTGCAGTCTTCACCCAGCGACACGTCAAGATTTTCCGGAACCGATGTGTCAGCAAGCACGTTGTCGATGAACATCTGTGCGACATCGTGGTATCCAAGTCGAACGACAACATGAAACGGCGAAAATTCGAGATCAGTGTCGAGCGCCAGCGGAGATGCCCCAATGCGCAAAAGCAATTCGATCATCAGTGTGACCTTTGTAGCGCAGTCTGGCGTCTTCTTTTTCAACTGCTCGACGGCAGTGTGTAGCGGCAGGCGTCCTTCCCGCGACAGCGAATTGCACAACTCGGTCGCAATCAGCATGTGGAAAAGCGACACCATTTCGCAATTCAGTTGCTCAACAAATCGGTGGAATTGCCAAACAAGTCCCCCAATCTTGCAGTCGGGTGGCGTGGCGGCAATCAACGCGCGCGAGATTTCTTCAAGCTGACTCGGTTCGCAGTGCTCTGCGGCAGTGTTGAGGAACACCTCATGCGATCTTGGTCTACAGTCACGATTATCGGCTTTGGTGTTGTTTTCAGTCATCGTTGCGGTGTGTGTGTGTGTGTGTGTGTGTGCGTTTATCGGTTTGGAAAAATCGTTCCGAAAAAATGGTGGGTGGTGATCGGTGCGAAAGCGTTTCGTCGCGATGCCGTTCGTCGCGACCAAGCGTGCAAGATTTTTGCGCTGCAAAAAAAACTCACTCACCGAAAACAATCGACTTTGATGCTTCTGAAATCTAAAAACGCTATGGAGGTCTCGCTCGCCTCTGCAGACAAAGCCAACGGGCTTGCATTCCGCTCGCAAAACCACGCGCCCGCGGCACCTGCTGTGATCGACGAAAAAGAAGCGAAACCCGACGAACAACGCACCGCCGAATTGCGCACGTCTCTTGTTGATCCCTACTATGATCAAGAGGACGATTTTACGCTGCGTCTCGTCACTGCGATCGGCGCAACGCAAGATCCCAGCAAAAGCAGTGAAATCTTTGCACTGCTGTATGAAGCCGTCGAAAAGCAGAAAAATGGATGTCTGAGAGGCGTTTTGTCGCGCTCATCTTGGAGAACGCTCGCCACTATACAAGATCCATGCAAAGAAAACAATGGGAATCAGCGTCGCACTCTCCTGTGTCACGCCGCTGCGCGCGGCTATTTCGATACGATGTGCACAATTGTGCACGCCGCTCATCCGTACATCGATGCGCAATCCGGCAATGGTGCAACCGCGCTGCATTTTGCTGCCCAAGGTGGACACACTCGATGTGCCAAGTTTCTCATTGACCACGGCAGCACAGTCGCTCCTGTTTCGCGCAGAAATTGGACACCATTACATTTCGCCGTTTGCTCGCCCAACGCCGTGCAAATGGCACAGATGCTGCTCGAAAATGGTTCACGCGAGCACATCAATGTGTGCACAGTGTTTGACTGTGCGGGTACCGCACTTCATCTGGCCACATCGATGCGAAACATGGAATTGATTCGCCTTTTGGTCGACAATGGTGCATCACTGACCGCCCGGTGCTCGCGAGGGCTCTCTCCAATTTACCATGCTGCATCGTTTGGCTTTCCAGCGGCAATTGGCTACTTTGTTAGCCTCGGTGTGCCTGTCGACGGCGACCATGCAGAGGAAACTCCACTGCAATGGGCTGCCAGACATGGACAACCAGAGACTGTCGACTATCTTATCTACTCTGGTGCCGCTGTGCATCGCCGTGACAGTATGGGAAAGTCGGCACTGTTTCACGCTGGAATTCACGGATACGTCGAGTGTTTCAAGCTTCTCTTGGCCGCCGGCGCAGCACTCAGTCGCGACCCCCTGTCAGTTGAGAGACACACCGAACAATTCCCCGCTGCCATTCGCGAGATTTTGCAACAACAGCAGGCGCAAGAACGTGAAAAGCTGTGCAAGCGGTCATTCGTACCGGAAAAGAACACCGATGTGAGCGCATCGTCTCCAAAGAAGCGAAGCAATGTTCGTGTACTGAACGACGGTACAGTCGAGGTCTCGATGACAGCCATTGCGCCGTCTGTACAAGAGGCGCTTGAAGCGATTCGCCGCGAGATGACCGATGCGACCACGCCATAAGCAACATAATTGAACTTTCTTTGGCGTAAAACACTACGTGCTTCATTTGTGCACACACACACACACACACAATTCACCCACAGAAAGCGTCTGCGCAAGTGCATATGTTTTTATAACTATCAAGCAGAAAATAAAGCGCAAGAAAAATGGCTATTTTATCTATGTAAAGTTTCATTCATTGTAAAGTTGGTCGTGAAAAATCATTATCAAAATGTTTCGCGCCTTTCGACATTCCAGCAGAGGTGGTGGTGGCGGTGGTGGCGGCGCACCACATAGAGGGCGGGTCGGCGGTCTTGGTCGTGGCGGTCTTGGCCGTGGCGGTGGTCGCTTGCAGGCACATCCCCGCAGTCGACAACAGTACGCGCACGGTACCCTGCGAAACATTGTGCACGCGGAACGTGCCTATGAATCGGTCAGAGCGCCACTGTGTGGTATTGCAACGTCTCTCGGTGCGCGGCGCGGCTACCAGCGACTCGGAAACCACACCGATGCGCCGTGTGGCGCAGGCGGAACATGTGCTATCGCGCGTCCGTTGTGCGACCTGCTAGACCCAGCGCTCGGTGGTTATCCACAACTGTACGGCAATACGCCAGAAACATTTGGTCCCGGAGATCACGGGGGTCGAGGTAGCCACTATGGACGTGCTGGTTGCGCCAGTGGATCTTGTGGCGGAGATGGCGTGGGCTACAACTACTATGGACGTGGCGGCGCTGGCGGGTGGCAGCAGGTCGGCTATATGTTACCGCTGCACATTGACCCGGCTCGACAACACGGTCGTGGTGCGCGCCGCTGCACGTGTGCAATGTTGCGGCGCCAACGGCGCCCGTCGAATCGACCGACAAGCAACTGGGGACGCGGCGGCCTTCGTCAACCTTCGCAGTTTAGCGGTGGCGGCGGCGGCGTGCACGAGCCTTACGACGACTATAACGATGGCGGACACGAACCCAACTGCCCGCTGAGCGCGCACTATGACCAGACGACGGCCGATGGCCACGATCACCCGCGTCATGTGCGCCGCTATCATCTCTACGTTCGCATTGACCCCGATCGTCTCGGTCAACGATGTCTCTACACATCAGCGCGTCGCGGCGATCACCGTTACAACAACTGTCGCTACTTGCAGTTTGGCGTTTCGCAAGAGGGCGTGCACGACTCGGCCATCATGATTTTGTCGCGCGACTTTCTCATCGGTGGTCGATCAAACAACGCGCAATTTGCGTCCACTGGCGCCACACGATGCATTGAAGACGGCGACGTGCTGTTTGTGCCGGGCGAGCGTAACCAAAAGTTTCGCGTGCACCTCTACGACGACCGCATCTACGACGGCAATTGCTTTGGAAACTGCGGTTAAAATGCAGACGAGCGATGCAAGTTGCAGCGCGCTGTGTTCACTAAAATATCTCTGACGTTGTTTACTCGTTTAAAGAAACTGGGCCATGCAATGCACATGAAATCAGAAGACTTGGTTTAGTCGCGCATCTGATAGTTGTTGTACACGAGCATGCGCATGAGAGCCTGATGACTCGAGAGGGTGGAGCCGTAACAAAGACCGAGACTCTTGTCAGTCCAACAATAGAGGCGGCAGAGAATCAAACTGTAGAAACCAAATCCAACAAGCAACGTGACGGCTTTAAAAAAGACGATTCTTTGCAGCATGTGGTCAAACGGTGTCGCGCTGTCAACAACAGTGTCGGTGGCAAAGCCGCCCAGAAAAAGCTGAGTGATGAGGCTACCGAAAAGCATCATGCCGCAAAGAATCAACAGTGAGCGATACCGACCCGGAAACGCGACAGCCTTGTAGCGCAATGTGGAAACAGCCACCTCTGCCAACAGCGCAAAAGACAGCATCAACATATTTGTGTTTTCCTGAACAGCTGCACGCATCATTGTGGCCAAAAAGCAGCCCACTGTGCACATAAACAGACCATACTCGATAAAAACAAGCGTTTGCATTGTCGAGTGACTGCGATTCATATTTTCTCTTCAAAACAAATTGTGCAATCGAAAGAACTATTTATTTTCAACGCTGCACGTTTCTTATGGCAACAATCGTGTTCCACGCGTCGTAGCGCGGCACAACGCACTCTTTTTCTCGACAAAAGGAGTTTCCACCGGCAACATAGATGTGATACGCGACCAGAGCAGGAAGCTTGAACGGAATTAACAGCACCGCGAGATCGACGAGTCTCTTTCGTTCGGCAATGTGCGAATATTTGAGATACGAATTGCACAAGAGCGGGGCGTTCTTTGCTGACTTTGAAACGGTTCTGATGTCGGCTCCCGTCTCCAATAGGTAGGTAAAGAGACTGCACATATTGGTTGGGAAATTATTAATATAAACCAATTCATGAATAACGCGATTGGCAACCACGGAAACCAGAGTTTCTCCGTTGCGGCTCAGGCACTTTGCATCAGCGCCCGCAGCAATGAGAATTTTTGCCATGGCCACTGATGCCACCGAAAACAATATTGATTGACCGTTGTACATTGCGTCGGCTTTGGCACCATAACGAATCAAAAGGGCAACCACTCGTTTTTGATCATTCACAATTGCATCGTGAAAAACATCGTTGCGCGGATAGGATTTTTCCAACGGATTGGCACCATGCTCCAACAGCATTTCGATCATTTCTAAATTCTCAAGCTGTGAACAACAAGCAGATCTCATCGGTGACCAACCTTTCAACCCGCCGTGCACATTTGCGCCGGCCGCCAGCAACAGCATTGCCGATTTTCGCTTTCCACGTATCACACATGTTGAAAGAGCATCTTCTTTGTCAAACGACAGATTGTGGGCTTGCACGTGAGCCAACAACAGTGGCACCATTTCACACCCGTCTGTCAGGAGAGCAAGTGTCAGCACATTGTTCAGGTTGCGGTCGCGAATACCAATGATGTCGGCACCCTTTTCCAAAAGGTATCTTGCAACAGCTTCAGTTTCCCGACTCTCGCTGCAAACACATCTGTGCAACGCCGTTTGACCATCTGAACACTGCGCATTGACTTGTGCACCTTGTTCAACAAGATATTTCGTCATTTCCAGGCTTGTTATTGCCTGTGCCAATGGTGTATTTCCACGGTGACCATGTGCGTCAATGTCTGCACCATGTCGCAACAAAAGGTCAAAAAGCGGTATGTTTCTTTTGTACTCGGCAACGCATGTGAGCGGTGTGGCAGTATTGTCCGATTCCAGGTTGGGATCAGCGCCGGCAGCCAGCAATATGCGTGTAAATTCGGCGTTTTCCCATGTCAAGGCACACACAAGAGCACTGTCGCCTTCTCCGTCAATCTTGTTGACATCAGCGCCGCTTTGCAAGAGAAATCGAACAATACCAACGTATCCGCAAACTGTCGACACCGCTTCAACCAGAGGCAACAGGTTGTTGTCTCCAATTTCATTGACGTCGACACCATCGGCCACGAGTTGGCGCACGCGCGCTTCGTCTCCCAAATGCACTGCGCAAATGAGATCGCCATCGGTGGCAGCGGTGTCTATCATTGCAACGTGATGCCGTTGCAAAAAATCAATGACATTGCGGCTGTTGTGGCGCACAGCTTCAATCATTGCTGTCTGTCCACGGCCATCTTGCACGTTCAAATCGGCACCATTGTCGTAGAGCAGCTGCAACATTTCAATGTCGCCGACCGCCGCCGCGCACACCACCGCAACGTCACCCACATCGGTTTGCATATTGACAAGATGTTTGTGCTTTGTGAGCCATAGTTCAGCACATTTCACTTGTTTGTTGTAAGCGTGCATTACGAGTCGGTCAACAATCATATTTGCGTTGTTGGAAAATGCTGTTTGAAAAAATTCTGCAGTCACAAAACCACAAATCCATCGCACCGCACCACAGCAAAACACAGACAAGTGAGCAGACATGGATTGAAAAACCTGACTCCTCCCCAGTCAAGGCAAACTTTTATACAACAACAGCGCGTCTCTTGAGCGCCTTTAAAACGTCCCACGCATCAAACCGCGATATCAGTTGGCCGATGTGACACGGCAGAGCCAAATAGATTTCATACACTGCCAAAACTGGCAGATTTAGCGGGCTCAAACAAAGCGCAAGCGCAACCAATCGACGTCGCTCTTGCCGTTGCTTGCCAAGCATCAGCAGGGATTGCATAGAGAGGGTTAATTGCCTCAAGTGTGCTCCAAACTCTGGCGAGTGGAACCATCTCCACACCGGTTCGACATCGGCACCAGAATCGATCAACAACTGGACCGCTTTCAGATTTCCGCAACACACTGCCTGTTCCAATGCTGTAAACCCATCGGTGGTTCCGTATGCTAGCTTGGTCTTTGGCTTGTAGTGGTACCTGACATACTTTATGCGATTTTTGGTAAACATCGCCGCCGGGGCGACGCCACAATTGGTGCGAGCATTGACGTCGGCACCAGATCGCAAGAACAACTCTAGGATCGAAAGATCATCGTCGCATTCTCGGACGTGATTAATCAAGGCAGTCAAGCCCTTGCTATTTCTCTGATTGACGTTTGCACCAGCTTTGAGGAGGATCGTTGCCATTTGAAGAGAATTTGCGTAGCCTTCGGTCGCGCACATATGCAAAACGGGAGAGTTTGTGCCGCTCAAAGGATCACATTGGTTGACATCGACCCGCCCAGAGTCGACAAACATTTGCACAATCTCACATCGGCAATGGCACACGGCCTTTATGAACGGCGAGTGACAATTGGATGGACCATTGTTGGGGTCTGCACCGGCGTCCAAGAGGGTTTTTGCCACTTTGTCACTTTTCTTTCTGAGCGCTGTCACAGCGTACCAAAGCGGCGTGCGTCCGAAGTTATCGGCTCTGCTTACATCGGCTCCGGCCTTGAGCAACTGTTTTGCGATAGTATCTTTACCACATCGTGCCGCCAGTTGAAGTGGCGTCAACAGATGGATTGGTTGATGTGATGAATCTGGATCAATGCCGCTATCGAGCATTTTGCCAACGAGATAACTGCAACCATTCTGTGCCGCAACGGCAAGCGAAATGCCATCGAAATTAACGTAATTGCTCTCTACGAGCATTTTGATGAGTGGTATGTCATTTTTGTGTGTAGCGAGACGACACTGCTCTGTTACGGCCGCGCGGTAATGTCTCTGCGACGTGGCGTTGACTGCCTGCGACGTTGTGGTACTGTTGCTGTTACAGCTGTTCTTGCACACGGCGCAAAAACATGGTGCACCATCACCGCTGCTGACGCTGACAATGTTGTTCTTGGCCATGTCTGTGATTTTAGCCAAAAATAGTTCGACAGCACTATAATTGCTCGCTCGGCACGAGTGTTCCAAAAAACAAATGCTCATCGTTGGTTTGTGCACGTTTGTAGTTTCTTGCGTCGGAAACAGCGAAACACGGATTTTTTTCATTTGGTTGCGTCTTGTCTATCAAAACCCTGAACGTACACGTTACACGCACGATCGGTCAGTCTAGCAGTGTTGAATGTGCAAAAAGTGCTAGTTGTGGCGTCGCACAGAGCACACAGAGTCGTTTGTATGGTGATCAACGCTTATTTACTTCCTTTGGCTTTTTCGGCAGTTGTTGTTGGCAGCAAGCCGAGTTGTTCGCGCCGATTCGCCATAAAGAGCAGATCTTTGGCACAGAGCGGGCACTTTGACGGCGGCAAGTTTGTAGCGACGCAGCGCTTGACGACAGTGAAATCATGGTTGTCCATGGATTGTAGATTAAATCATTGCATTTTGCATATTTCTTCAGTCGTTTGTGACTGTGAAACTCTGTACATTAATGTTCCGCTCGAGTGGCGTCGTGCAGTTGCGGTCAATGGTCGCTCACACTGGAACATCTTTGTGTTCTTTTATTGCCACGTATGGTCGAAAAAACAAATTGCAAAAAGCAACAAAGTTTGCGCGCTTGCGCACTCGAGCAAGAGCCTGCCAAGCATTGTGCCATTTCACTTTCTCAACTTGCATTTGATTGAGATAGAAATTTAAAGTGATATTTGTGCAATCGATCGTGCAACGCGGAACACACATATATATGTGGAGAGTGACAAGAACAGGAAGATTGAGAGGTGCCAACAAAAGCGCAAGGTCGATCAAACGTCCCGTTTCGTTCATTCTCTCAGCGTGCAACACCTGCAATAGGAACATCTTCACAAACATACTTTTCCCCCACATCATTGTAAAATCGTGCTGGTTGTGGGCAAACAAACAGTAAAAATAAATTTTCACAACTCGTTGACGGTGTGTTTAATTTGGGCAATTGTTTTCCAAGCGGCGTGCATGTCTCTGCGCCCGCTTTGGCAATTTGGTCGCAAAGAACAGTAGATGGTGTACACAACCAAAGTGGGTAGCGCAAGCGGTTTTAACAGCAGCGTCATTCCAATAAGACGAGCGACTTCAGCATTTCTCACTGCGCGCTGCAGAATCGCCATCATAGATTCCGATTCCGAGGGTTGCGAGAAAATGCTGTAACAACGGGCAATCTCAAGTGGCGTTTTTCCGTCGACATCGGTGCGGTTCACGTCGGCACCGCGCTCTAGCAACGCTTCTACCAGGGTAAAGAGTCCGCGTCTCACAGCAATGTGCATTGCCGTTCCGTCAATTTGATTTGCACAGTCAACATTGACCGTTTTGGCAAGCAATAGTTTCGCCGTGCCCACCTTTTCATTCGCAGCTGCCCAATGAAGTGGTGTGGAGCCTTTGTCGTCGACACGATCGACATCGGCGCCATGCTTTATAAGAGCGCTTGCAATTTGGTCGAATCCACGCGCCGCGCATCGATGGAGAGGAGTAATGCGCCACACACTGGTAGGGTTTGTGTTGGCACCGCGCTCAACGAGCGCCACTACAAGTGTTTCATGTCCCATGCTGCTTGCAATGTGCAAAAGTGTGTTTTGATCGCGATCAACGGCGGCGTCAATGTGCATTCCCGTTGTGTCGATGATTTCCAAAACCCTGTTCGTATCGCCTTTCTTTGCCGCACGTACAATCTCTGCAATCTCAGTCTTGTTCATTTTTGGCTGCATTCAATGGTTTTATTTTCGCTGCAACCAATTTTTGTGGTGATCACAGCGAATCGCGCCGGTGAGAATTTTTCGGTCGCGCACCGCCCACGTTCACCGTCACCGAGCAGCGCAAACGATGAATTCCGAACAACCGAAACCCGATCAAACCGTTTCGTCGTCGCCGACACAGAACATCCAACTGCCGCAAAAGGCGTGGATCAATCTGAGCCACAAGCGCGCCTATCCGCACGTTGCTGAGGGGCACTGTCAAGTTGCACTTCCGCACAGCGACGCGCACACGTGGACAAGCGATCAAGTGACGACTTGCAAACGCATTGGTTTTGACGAAAGCGGAAAGCACGCATTTGTGTGCCCCAAACTTCCGTCGCCAAAGCAGAGTTTCTGCCAAGATTGCTTTGCTGCGTACAAATCTCATCTCGCAGAGCGCAAGCAGAAGCAACGAAAACAAAAGAGCGACACCCGAACCGTTCCTGCCGAGTCACAGCAGTCTGTGTCGCCAAACGTTGCCCCGCTGTCGCCCTCTGACAGACAGTTTTGGCAGCAGCAAGTTCAGCAGTTGTCAATTCAAAATGCCGCACTGCTCAAAAGCAATGCCGACAAAGAGAAAATTATTGCGCAGCTGACACAGGCCGTCACATTTCTCACGGCGTGTCAACAAAGAACACATGCTTTCTTGCAATATGCTCAACAGCAATCGCATCCGCATGTTGTTTTTAACAATCAAAAACCTGCCGCCGCTGCAATGCCACCATTTGCAACACAGGCATATCAGCCGCGCTGAATGACGCACGTGTGTGTGCGTGTTTGACTGAAAAAACAACAACTCGACAATTTTATTCCGCTTCTGCCGTTTCGTCTCGCTCCTGTGTCGACTCTGCCTCTTCGTTTTCCGCGGCGGCCTCTTTGGCGCGTTGTTCTCTGCTCGCTTTGCGGAGCATCTTGCCATAGTGGTCAAATTTGCATGAGCGCGCCTTTTTCTCTAGCAACGCATACGCTTCCTGCGCGTCTTGGTAGAGTGCCGCAATGTCTTGATCGAGCGTGTAGAGTTTTTCAAAGCGACGTTTGTGGGTCTTGAGAGCCGGCACTGTCTCCAGTACGTCTCCAAGTGTGATTTCATCAAACAGCTTTGGGTCGCGCTCGAGCGTCAGCGACTCGACAAATTCCGTGTGCTTTGCGCGAGCCTCGTCGGCCGCAGTGAACACGAGCATTTTGTCGCGCAACAGCGAGGCGTCGCCGCCGCAACGCTCCTCGGCCAGGACAACGCCGAGCGGCGGCGGCGGCGGGCCGCGCACACGCTTGCGCTTCTTGGCAGGAGCCGCCGCCTGTTCTTCATCGTCCTGCTTCTCTTCGCCCGCACCTTGTGTGGCAGCAGTGGACTGCTCTTCCTCTTTTTGCGCGTCGGCGACCTCGTCCGCTTCGTTGTGTGGCACATCGCTCGCCAACTGTTGTTCGTCGGGTTGTTCTACTTGACTCATTGTGATTGACTCTTGCGTTTGTCTACCTAACTAGTCGCACTCGAAAAAGTCTCCACATAAATCGGCTTTTGGAAGCTGCGTTCGCCACTGTCGACACTCTTTGCGGACAAACAGTTGTCGCTTGTTGCGCTTTCAAATGCAGACTGTGACAATGCCGGTGCTTTTCGACGTGGACGGCAATCTTCATCGGGTGGCGGCGCCGAAAAGTAACAGTGTGTGTCGAGCACTGTGCGCACCGACGTGCGGTTGTCTGGATGCATCACGAGCCAGTGCTCAAAAAGCAAATCGTAGACGTCATCGGATCCCAACTGTTCGCGAACCCCTTGACGTCTGCTCACCGCCTTGGCATTTGCAAAGTCAATCGCGGGGAACGCAGCGGCGTTGTAGCCGTACATATCCTCGACGCCTGGCCACGTTGCGTTGGTCGGCGTGCCGAGAAGCTGAAAGATGCGCATCATGACACCGTACTCTGTTTCGCCGCGGAACATCACCACGCCGAGCAAAACATCCGACACAATGCATCCGAGCGACCAAATGTCCACAGCCACCGGACAGTTTTGTTTGGCGTACAGCAGTGCCTCGGGTGGCCGGTACCAGAGCGTACAAATCCCTGCGGTCATACGACACGATTGAGCCGTCTGACCGGCTCGACTCATGCCAAAATCAATCAATTGTGCGCTCTGGCCATCGGCTGAGACCACAATGTTGTCTGTCTTGAGGTCACGGTGCGCAAAGCCATGCTCGTGCATGTACGCGACGCCCGACGCAATTTGACGAAAAATGTCTTGTTGCCAGCGGCGAGACGAGCAGATGGCGTGGTTGGCATCATCGTTGTAGAAACTGAGTAGTGACCCGCCTTGAGCGCACGGTAGGACAATCGAACACTTCACGTCGCTTTCCAAAACAACTGCGATCGGGCGCACAATGTTGACGTTGTTTGCGCTGCAGAGAAATGCAATCTCACAGATCGAGGTGTTGGCCATGTAGCCGACAGAAGACTCGGAAAAGTACTTGGCACACACGTTGCGTGTGGCAATTTGGTCATACAGTTGTTGTTCGAGCAGTCTCACCGAATCGGCACCAGTTGCACTATCACGACTGCAGCCATCAGTTGAAAGCGCCCACACCTCACCGTAGGTACCAGCGCCGAGCAGACTGTCCTTCTTCCACAGACACGCGCGATCGCTTGGCCCGTCTCTACCCGTTGATTGTTCGTCGGCGGTGTCGCCGCGCAAAGAGCACGATCTCTTGTCAATGAACAGCACTGCTCTTTGCCCATCCGGCGATGACGTCGTGCACCGCCGAGTGTGCGGCGACGACACACACAGCAGTTTTGCCGACAGCGCTCTGTCCGATTGATGTGAAAAGAGTTGATAGAGTCGCTTGTATTTTGAACGCAATTTGCAATTTTCCGAAATGACCGTCATAACATCTTTGGCGTCTGCGGCGCGCTTTATGGAACCAGACAGAACAGCGATGAGCAACTGTTCGAAATCAATAATAATGCTGCCCACCGCAGCGTAACGTTTTGTGGTCGCAGTGCACTGCTCTCGCTTGGCGTCAAACATAATGTCGTACGCGCACCGTGCAATGAGATGGCTCGGGTAGCCGCACGCTGTGGCCAGGCGGCAAAGCCGACGATCGTCAGTGTCAATCGGCCACTCTGCGAGTGTCGTCTCTCTTTTGCTGTCGGCATCGTCGTTTGTGACAAGACACTGCGCGAGCGCCACGATGCCCGCCGCACACAAAGACAGCGGATAACGCGACATGGTGCCGACCCACTGGAGAGTCGCTCGCTCCATTAAAAACAACACAAGGTGAATGTATTCATCCTTGGCACTCAATTTCACACCGCGAACAAGCTGTCTGACGCTTGTGTGCATGTCGCGTGCCAAAGGGCCGAGCAGGCACGTGACAAAATCGTACAGCGACGGGCACATGGAAATATCGCCGCGGAACGCAAACAGCATTGATGTTGTCGCCGAGTTGATTTCCTCGGCCGAATAGCAGTGGTCACATATGTACGCAAAGCGATCTGTCGCTTCGTCGTAATGCTCGTGCACCTTTGACGCAAGAATGAGCGCGGCAATTGCGTACAACTGAAGGTTCTTCCGTTTCAAAACCAGCCCATTCGCTGTGCACAGAAACCGATCGAGCAGCATTGTTGCGCGGTAGTAGGTCTCGTAGCGCCACCGCCAGCTTTGACACACATCTAATACCCAACCGAGAACAATGGTCCGCATCGCTGCCGTTATGTCGGCCGAGTCACAGAACAGCCGCGACAGCTTTGTTCGATCGTCGTTCTGTGCGACACACTGCAAGATTGCGGCTGCGCCCACGTTGTCTCGCTGGCGCAGGTTTTTCCACAAGATTTCTGTCGCTGCATCCATTTTGCGCTTGTGATAAAAACATAAAATGGCTTTTTTACTGTCATTATACTCTAGAAACGATTTTCAAATGCAAAAATCAGACAGACTAAAAAGTCAAGTCGACACGCGCCAGCAGCACTTTGTTCTCGGTGAGCGATTTGTTGTGATAGAGAGCACGAATGATTGTGCCTGTTGGAATGTACGTCCCGCCAATCTTTGCGTCGCCGATGATGTGTGTGTCAGCGGGTCCAAACTCATAGTCGTCGACGTACTTTGCGTGGCAGCGCACATAGGTCGGCGTGAGTGGACTGAATGCAAGCGTCGATGGCGTTTCTACGTCGATTGTCAACGTACTGCTGTGAACGCCTACCACAATGCCCAGGTCTGCCGTTTGCGCTCCGTCAAACAGGTTGACGTTGAAGCCCAGCTTGATGTGATTGATGACAGACTGTTGCACGTGAATCGTAGTGTCGTTGATCGCTACCGGTGCCGTAATCGCACCGACGATGGTGTTGGGCGCAACCAACATATTGATGACGTCACCTTCGTGAATGTCTGTGGTTTTGACGCGCAGCGAGTAGGCCGACACTGGGATGAGCCACGATTTATCGACCGCGGTGATGCTGTTGGCCGGTGCATCGACACGAATTGTTGTAGACTTGAAATAGCCACCGGTCGGTGTTGATTCCTCTTGAATGATCACCTTGTTTGCAATTGGTGCTGGCTCTTGGTTGTCGTGCGCCGCAATCAAGCCACCAGCCGGATTGAGTGTGTCGCCGTCGAGGAGCGTTTTGTCGCCCGCCGATAGACTCGCCTTGAAGTAGATTGTGACAGTGTCGCCGTCGGTTCGGATAGAGTCGAGCGCAGTGGTTATTGGCGACGCAACAATCTCTGATTGGAGATTTTCGGCGTCGGCCATGCCGCCGGGAAAGTCCTGCGACGCAGTGTACGAATATGCTACAAGAGTTGCCATCTCACTTGTTTGTTACTTCTCAATGCGCTGTTGTGGCGCCTGTAAATTATTGGGTTGATCATTGAAGAGTTGCGATACAACTTTTTTTTGCTTTGTCTCTCTGACCACGAGCGGAAAAGAAAAAAAAGAATTGTGGAAAGTTGTAATGATGCATGCAACAAAATTGCCGAGACCAACCAGACAAAGATACAACGAAACCGAAACGCGTCGCAAAAAAGTAAAAAAGTGGCAATCCAACAACTCTGCGCCAGCAATGGTCAAACGCACGTGTTTGGCAGCGCAGCGGAAGCATGCCGGCTTTAGGTCTAGTTTCATGCATGTCGTTTCACTGTCTGAACACGTCGCTCACAAGACATCAAACGGTGCAGCAGTGACGCGTCCACCGGTGCCGACTGCCGCAGCCACGGGAAAAGAACGCCCCATCATCGGTGCAACGAAACAGCCCGCCACACCCTCAGTTGCACCTGCAAAACCTCCCGTTGGACAGCCCAGTGGAGGCACCACGGCTGCACCAGACGCCAGCACAACAGTCGACAATGCATCGGTCGTCAATGCGACAGATGCAAGTGCGGCAACTCGAGATGACGTACAGAGCCGCAAACGTCAGCTGACCAGCAGTGCCAGTGTGCCAGCATCCGTTTTGCATAGTGAAGTTATCGATACAATGTACACCAGCGAGCAGGCCAGCAAAAAGAGAGCACTGTTGCGCGGAAAGGCGCTCGATCGTGTCACTTCTGTGCCCGAAGCGTTTGAAGTGTGTCTGTTTCAAGCGGAAAATCAAGAGAGCCAGGAAAAGCACGCACAAAACAAATTGAACGCACTTGTGCAGACACTTGCCGACATGCACCGCAGCAAGGCGAGCGCAGTCGAGATTCTGCGCACCAAGGATCGCATCCGAGAGTTGCGCACAGAAATCACAAAGATGCGCACAACCTACCAGACACCACTCGATGTGCTGGTCAATGTAGCAAAATTCAGCCAACAAATGCGCCACAATAGGGACGCTGCAACGGCGGCAAAGCACGCATCGCACGACCAAAAGCGCCAAGAAGCACGGCACACCATAGTTGGTACCGTGGCGACGCTGCGCTTAGCAACAGGCGGCGCGCTGCGACAGTGTTTACAAACCTATGCGCAGACACTTGCGCATGACGCACCGCGTGACACATCACTTTGCAAAGCCAATTGTTCTGCCGCAGACTCTGCACGCAATCTTCCGCCTTTGCAGTACGATAAATCAAATTCATTGATGCTAGAGATTGCGCGCGAGTTTGTCGAGAATGATCGCTTCAATGTGCCGCATTTAACAATAATGCCAGACGACGCAAAACGGGTCGGCACAGACCACGCTGAACGACCGCCAACAGACGGGGAATCGGACGATATTATTGACGATCGTCGACGAGACGAGTGGCTCGCCAACAATGCATTGACGATGCGCACAGCGCCGCCGATGACGCAAAGGCTGCGCGAGGAGTTTCAAGAAACCGTGCTTGCTGGCGCACACGAGAGCGTCGTCGAACATGCGACACTGTCACACACCTATTCGACGTATGGCCGTCGTCGGCAGACGCTGGCCAAAGAGGCCGCCGATAAAGTTGCCAAAAGCGCACGCTCGTTGCTCTTTCAAGTGCACGGAGACGGGAAGCGCAGCATCGAATCGCTTGCGGCGGCTGGCAATAAGCGCGCAGCGAGCGCAATGTCAATGTGCCTGCCAAACATTGGCGACGCAGGCGAGATGAACGGCGGCTCGGACGGACAGCAGATTGGGAAAAAGGCGCGCATCGAAATGGTGCGCATTGGATCGAAGAAAACATCACATGCACTGGGTGGCAAGACGCGCAATCGCGTGCGCAATCGTATGAAGCCGGCACGAAACGCGCAGAACGTGAGCATCGTCAACTTTCTGCGCGTTCAAGTCGACCAAATGTCTGAAAAGCACGTGCTGGCGAGCAAGTTTGTCGATTTTATGCAGCGCTGTGGGCCACAAGAGAACCAAAGCGACGGCGTTGTGAACAAATCGGTGCTCACAAAGCACCTCGAGGAGCAGGAGCGTCGCACAGGCGGACATACGACGCTGCAAACTGGTGCGTCACACAACCAACAGAACGACTGTGGCAACGCGTCCAAGCATCTACCGTTGCCAAACTATGGTGGTCCGGCGTGTCGCTACTGTGGCAGCGCGGTGCACGTGAGTTCTCGCACTGGCCTCGAAACGTGCACGTCGTCGTCGTGCTCTGCCACTGTATATATGCCGACTGGCCACGATCTCGTTCATCTCGAGCAGCAGGTGCACAATACCTACCAATATCTGCTCGTTGTGCACATGAAAACGACTCTGCGACGCTCTCAGGCAAAAGAGACGTCGCGAGTTCCCGATCGAATTATCGACGCGGTTTCCGAGCGTCTGCGTATGGAGCGTGCCGATTTGAGCAAGGTGACAGCGAAGCGCGTCAAGAAAGTGCTCAACAAACTCGATTTGACCGCGTGGTACAACCATAAGCATCAGATTTGCGCTCGCATCACCGGTCACAAGCCGCATCAGTTCTCGACCGAAGAGGAGGACATCATTTTGGCGATTTTTGAGCGTCTCATTGAGCCGTACAATATGTATCGGTCAAAATCAGACGAAAACTTTCCCTATTACAGTTACGCTCTGCACAAGATCTTGCAGCTGCTCAACTATCCGAAATCAGTGTTGCAAAACTACCCGCTGTTGAAAGACCAGAAAATCCACCGCAAGAAGGAAGCGATCTGGGCAAAGATGATGGACAAGGTCGGCTGGCCGTACATTAAATCGGAAATCTAAGCGCCTGTTTAATAATTTCTGTGCAATCTTGTGTCGTCAGAGCAAAAAGCACAGTGTTTTTCGCATGCAGACAAACAATGACGACATCGAACAAACACAGTGATTCGTTCAGATGAAAGACATTCTGGCGGCTGCACCATTTGAACGAAACCATTTGAACGAAAAATCTGCGCGCACAAGTTTTTGCACAGTCAACTCTGCAACAACATACATACACCACCAACAATGTCGGCAGCGTCTTTCACCAAAGTAGTTGTGTTTTCACAATCGTTGATCAAGCGAAACGC
>Ga0193961_1000060_pt1 | contig 43187 bp, 39 predicted proteins | sample FB_4_MG_FD_140371 | JGI IMG/M metagenome (GOLD analysis project Ga0193961, IMG submission 140371) | Microbial mat bacterial communities from the Broadkill River, Lewes, Delaware, United States - FB_4_MG | ecosystem: Environmental > Aquatic > Freshwater > River > Microbial mats | place: USA...
CCATATTTGATATAATCTTTTAAATGACAGTAAGCATTTCCTTTTATTCCATGTGTTGCTTTTCCAACACGGTGATACAAATCAAATAAAAATAATCGAGCAGCTGCAAATGTCCAATTTGGAACATCTATATCAATTTTTTCTACAGCTGTTTTGACTAAGGCTTCTTGAATGTCACTTGAACTCATACCATCTATAAACTTAATTTGTGCATCTATTTCTAGTTCACTTTGACTTACTCCTGGTAAGTTTTCAGTTGCAGAAAGTGTATGTTTTTGAATTTTAGTTACATCTAAAACCTCTTGCCGACCATTTCTTTTTTGAATCATTATTGCCATTTAAACTCCAAAGTACAATTTTATATTTTCAACATTTTAAGGTTGAAAATTTTGCCCATTTTATCCAACACAACATTAAAGAACATTAAAAATTTAATTAAATTTATTTAAACAATTTTATATAAGAATTTAGCTAATATATAACAAAATTATAAATCAAAAAGGATTTACATGGCTGTAAAAGTTGCAATTAATGGATTGGGTAGAATTGGGAGATGTGTTGCTAAAATAGTAGCAAATAGAGATGATGTAGAATTAGTAGCTGTGAATGCTAGTGGTACTGAAGAGATGATTCAATATAACCTACGATATGATACAGTGCATGGAAATCGACATGATATTGAAGTAAGAGATGGTTTTATCACTATTGGTAATGATAAAGCTCAATTATTCTCAGAACGAGATCCTGCTAAGCTAGATTTTTCTGCTTTGGGTGTAGAGGTTGTTTTGGAGTGTACAGGTGCATTTTTAACGCAAGAATCTGTACAAGGTTATTTAGAAAATGGAATTAAAAAAGTTGTTTTTTCAGCTCCTGCAAAAGATGATACTGCTACATTTGTTATGGGTGTAAATGAACAAAGTTATGCTGGTGAATCTATTGTGTCAAATGCTTCATGTACTACAAATGGTTTAGCCCCTATGGCAAAAGTTTTGGATGATGCTTTTGGAATAGAAAAAGGTCTGATGACAACTATTCACTCATATACAAGTTCTCAATTGATTTTAGATGGAAAAGATAAAAAAGATCCTAGAAAAGGGCGAGCAGGAGCTACAAATTTAATTCCTGCATCAACAGGAGCTGCTAAAGCTATTGCTAAAGTGATGCCACACTTAAATGGAAAATTGAATGGTCAAGCTATACGTGTTCCTACTCCAAATGTTTCTGTTGTAGATTTGACAGTTACACTTAAAAATGACACAACACTTGAAGAGATACAAAAAGCCTTTATTACAGCTTCTACTTCAAACTTACAAGGTATTTTGGGTATTGATACAGAAGGAAGAGTAAGCTCTGATTTTATTGGGGAAACTTTATCAACAGTAGTGCCTTTGGATACAATTCAATTAATAGATAAAAATATGGTAAAAGTACTTTCTTGGTATGATAATGAGTGGGGTTATTCTACAAGATTAGTAGATATGGGTCTGCATGTGGCAACACATTAAGGTAAGGATATAAAACATGAAAATTCAAGAGATAAATAAGATAGATATTGCAAATAAAAAAGTTTTTATACGATGTGATTTTAATGTACCTGTAGATGAGTATCAAAATATTACAGATGATAGAAGAATAAAATCTGCTTTGAGTACGATACGATATTGTATTGATCATGATTGTGCTGTTATTATTGCATCTCATTTTGGAAGACCAAAACATGGTTTTGAAAAAGAATACTCTTTGAAGCCTATAGCTAAAAGATTACATACACTTTTGAAGCAAGAGATTCAACTCGCACCCAATGTAATTTGTGATGAAACAATACAAATTGCAAATGATTTACAAAGTGGAGAGATTTTACTTTTGGAAAATATGCGATTTGAGCCAGGGGAAACAAAAAATGATCCTATTTTATCAAAAACTTTAGCAGATATGGCTGATGTATTTATCAATGATGCATTTGGTGTATCTCATAGAGCTCATGCTTCAGTTGAAGGGATTGCTAAATATTTTGATAGTGAACATAAAGCAGCAGGATTTTTACTTGCAAAAGAGATTAAATTCTTTTATCATATTATTGAAGAACCAAAAAGACCATTTGTATCTATCGTAGGTGGGTCAAAAGTTTCTGGAAAACTAGAAGCCTTACACAATCTTGTCCCTAAAGTGGATAAGATTATTATTGGTGGTGGAATGGCATTTACATTTTTAAAAGCTCTTGGTCATGAGATAGGAAACTCATTAGTAGAGGAAGAACTTATTCCTGAAGCTTTACGAATTATGGAAGATGCAAAGAGATTGGGTGTGAAGTTTTATCTCCCCGTAGATGTTATTGCAGCAGAAGCATTCGATAGTGAAGCATTTGCAAAAGCAGTAACGGTACAAGAGATACCAAAAGGTTGGATGGGACTCGATATAGGACCTGCTTCAGCGACACTTTTTTCTCAAGCACTTGAAGATGCACATACTATTTTGTGGAATGGTCCTATGGGTGTATACGAGATGGATAAATTTGCAAAAGGGAGTACCAAACTTTCTCATGCTGTGGCATCTTCGTATGCGACTACGGTTGTAGGTGGTGGTGATACTGCTGATTTAGTACGCAGAACTGGTGACGAAGAGGAGATGACATTTATCTCAACAGGTGGTGGTGCTTCACTTGAACTCATTGAAGGAAAAGTATTGCCAGGCGTAAAAGCACTTATACTTGAAGCGTAATATTTAACTCTATGAGAGTACTTTTAAATGGTGTAGGGAGAATAGGAAAAGCAATTCTAAGAATTGCTGATCTAAGAGAATCTTTTGAAATTGTAGCTATTAATGAACTTAACACAAATATAAAAAATATAGCATATTCTATCAATTACGATTCTACATATGGAAAAATAAACGATAAGTATAGTATCGGCAAAAATACAATATGTAATGCCAAGCATACTATTAAGATATTTAATGTAGAAAATTTTTGCGATATTGATCTTGATTCTAATAATATTGAACTTGTAATAGATGCAAGTGGAAGTGCTATAGACTTGGAATTTGTAAGAAATAATTTACAGCGAACTCTTTATATTACCCATCCAAATATTCAAGCAGACAAAAATCTTATTTTGGGTGTTAATGAAAATAGTATAAACTATCAAAAAGATACAATTATTTCAACAAGTTCTTGTAATGCAACAGCATTATTGCCAGTGCTAAAGTTGATTGATGATACATATGGGATAGAATATGGTGATATTACGACGATTCATCCACTGCTAAATCATCAAAAAACACTTGATAGTGCGTGTATAGGGAGTAAAAATAGAGATATAGAATGCAATTTTGAATTTGGAAGAAGTTCGACTCAAAATATGATACCAAGTCAAACAACTACTATTGATGCATGTTCTTATGTTTTGTCATATATCAATCATGATCTTATATCTTCTAGTTCTATTCGTGTACCTACATCTACAGTTGGGGCTATAAATGTAACGCTTACTGTAAAAACAAAATGTGAAAAAGAGCATCTAGTACAATTATTACAAAATTATGAATCAAATCAAAAATATAAAATAGTTCTTAATAACTCTTGCCCTTTAGTTTCAAGTGACTTTCAAGGGGAAGAGTATACAAGTATCATAGATCATAGATTTATTGATGTGATAAAAAATAGCATGATAAAATTAGTAATATGGTATGATAACGAATGGGGTTATGCCTCTAAAGTAGTAGATATTGTATCAAATCATAAAATACAAAAATAATAAAATATAAAAGGAATTAAAATGTTTGGAAAAGAATTAAAAGAATATAGTTTATCAAAAGAGGAATTAGCAAAATTTCAATATGCAAAAGTAACTACATCAAAAGGGGTAATCTGGATAAAATTAATGCCAGAATCTACACCAAATACAGTAGCAAATTTTGCAACTTTATCTAATGATACATTTTATGATGGATTAAACTTTCATAGAGTGATAGATGGGTTTATGGCACAAGGTGGTTGTCCTGATGGTTCGGGTATGAGTGGACCTGATTGGAATATTGCGTGTGAGACTAAGTCTGAAAATCAAGTACACCGTAAAGGGAGTATCTCTATGGCTCATGCAGGACAAAATACTGGTGGAAGTCAGTTTTTTATCTGTTTTGTACCTTGTCCTCATCTTGATGGTGGTCACACTGTTTTTGGTGGTATTGAAGCAGATGATGCAAAAAGTTTTGAAGTATTAGATAGTATTAGACAGTTAGATATTATTGAAACAATAGAGATTTTAGAAAAAAGAGATTAGTTGTAATACTATAACTATGTATAAAGAATTTGCAATTATTGCACCAACAGCATCAGGAAAAACAGCTTTGTCAATACGATTAGCACACAAACTTGATGCTGTGATTTTGTCTTTGGATAGTTTGGCAGTCTATAAAAAAATAGATATAGCCTCTGCAAAACCAACAATACAAGAAAGAGATGGGATTATTCATTTTGGAATTGATTGTGTCTTTCCAAATGAAGTATTTGATGTGATAGAGTTTTATGCTGAATATAAAAAAGCAAAATTGTATGCACAACAACAAAATAAAAATCTTATTATTGTAGGTGGGACAGGGTTTTATCTCAAAGCTTTAGTCGATGGCTTGTCTAAAACACCCTTTATTTCAGAAGCTACCAAAAATGAAGTAGACAAAAAAGTACAAAATTTAGAGAGTTTATATACATATTTGTATACTGTAGATGAAAAATATATGAAAAATATAAAATCTACAGATAAATATAGAATAGAAAAAGCTGCTGAAATATATTTTGAAACAGCAATTATACCGAGTGCTTATTTTGAAAAAAATAGGCCTCAACCATTGATAGATTCTCTTAATATCTTTGAGATACAAACAGATCCAGAGGTATTACGAAAGCGTATTCAGAAAAGAACAAAGATAATGATACAAGAGGGGATAATAGATGAAGTGATCTCTTTAGAAAAAGAGTATACACGACTACCAAATTGTATGAAATCTATTGGTATCAAAGAAACACTTGATTATTTGGATAATAAAATCTCTAAAAATGAGTTGGAATTACTGATATCAACACATACCGCACAACTTGCAAAACGGCAAAGAACATTTAATAAATCACAATTTACCAATATCAAAAAAGAAACTCTTGACAATATAGAAAATTTGATAGTATCATATTATTAAAGATAAATAAAAATAGTAAAATAGATTCTACTTTAAAGATTTAATCTATAATAAATAGCAAATTAATAGCATAAAAGAGTAGAAATTGTAAGTTATTATTTAATTATAATCAGGTATTATTCTTTTAATTACTGTTAGTAATTTTATTTTGTATTTATTCTTATTAAAAAGAACTTTTATATATTTATTAATTTAATGGTGCATTTCTTGCATATAGATATTAGACAAAAAGTATTACAAAACTAAAATATTTGACAAAGAGAGGAAAAAATGGAACATACAAACTTTGCACATCCTTATTTTGGAGCATTTTTAATGTTTATACTCACTTTTGCTGCATTTATTGCAACAACATCTCTATCACGATTAGTAGGTGGAAAGTTAGCACGAAAAGATACAGAAAAACTTAAATCGACACTTTATGAGTGTGGTCCTGAAGTTACTAAACAACCAAATACAATCTCAGTACAGTTTTATTTGATGGCTTTATTATTTATACTTTTTGATGTAGAGATAATATTTATGTTTCCATGGGCTGTTAATTTTCAGGTACTTGGTTGGTTTGGCTTTATTGAGATGATCTTATTTATTGTACTTTTAGCTATTGGATTTATCTACGCTTGGAAAAAAGGAGCTTTAGAATGGCACAGCATAAAGTAAACTATTTAGCACAAGGTGGAACACCTGTAAAATTGACTGCTGTTGATAAAATAGTAAATTTTGGTCGTAGTAATTCACTCTGGCCTATGACATATGGATTAGCCTGTTGTGCTATTGAGATGATGGCTGCTGGAGGATCAAGATTTGATTTTGATAGATTTGGTACTATTTTTAGAGCCAGTCCTCGTCAATCTGATGTGATAGTAGTAGCAGGAACTTTGACGAAAAAACACGCTGAATTTATGCGAAGATTGTACGATCAAATGCCAGACCCAAAATGGGTAATATCTATGGGTTCATGTGCAAATACAGGTGGAATGTTTAATACCTATGCAACGGTGCAAGGGGTAGATCGTGTGATTCCTGTAGATATATATCTTCCAGGATGTGCGCCACGACCTGAAACCCTCCAATATGCTTTGATGATGTTACAACAAAAAATACGAAGAGAACCAGCTCGAATGGCTCAAAAAGCGAAAAGGTTGGTATAGATGAGAAAATATAAAATAAAAGATGATGTACAAAAAAAATCATATCATAAAGATAGATTTTTTGTAAAACCAAGAGTTCCTCGAACCTCTCTATTTGATGATTCTATTTTTAGTCTTGATTATACAAGTGCAAATACTATTGTAAATATTGTAGAATCGTATATCGAATTTGATCATTTGGTATTGATTATAGAACCAAATGACAATGTAAAACTGATAAAACATCTCCAAACAATACGAGCTTATGATTTTTTGGTAGAGTTAACAGCGGTTGATTATATTGCTACACGAAATGGTTTTGAGATTGTATATGAGATGCTCTCTACTTCAAAAAGAAAAAGAATACGGGTAAAAACATTTATCAATAAAAAAGATACTATACAAACAATTGAGCCACTTTTTAGAATGGCAGATTGGAGTGAGAGAGAGATGTATGATATGTATGGTATACAAGTGATAGATCACCCAAATCTCAAAAGAATACTTATGCCAAATGATTGGCATGGACACCCTTTACTCAAAACCTATCCATTGCACGGAGATGAAAAAGCATCGTGGTATGAAGTAGATAAAATATTTGGAAAAGAATCACGAGATGTTATTGGTCCTGAGTTACGAGATTCTGCTTGTGTCGATAGATATGATACGAATAGATTTGCAAGATTAGGTCATGAGGTACATAAAGGTGTAGAGATTTCTGAGGGAAATGAGCCTGATACTCCTATACGATATCAAGAAGAGGGTGGAGTAAAACTTTTTGGAAAACGACTCGTAACTCCATTTGATGAGATAGAAACAGAGCATCTGAAAGAGAGAAAGTAGTATGCAACAAAGTAATAGACTCAAACCTTTTTTTGAAAATATTAATTTTGAAAGAGAAGATAACACGATGGTGGTAAATTTTGGACCACAGCATCCTTCTGCTCATGGGCAGTTACGACTTATGCTTGAATTACAAGGGGAAGAGGTAACAAAAGCATATCCTGATGTAGGGTATCTGCATAGAGGAATTGAAAAAATGGGTGAAAATATGATTTATAATGAATTTTTACCTACAACAGATCGTATGGATTATATAGCATCTACATCTAATAACTATGGATATGCTTTGGCTATAGAAAAACTCATAGGTGTTGAAGCACCAAGAAGAGCAGAAGTTATCCGTACTATGCTTTTAGAGCTTAATCGTATCATCTCTCATCTTTTTTGGTTAGCGACCCATGCCTTAGATGTAGGGGTTATGTCAATCTTTTTGTATGCTTTTCGTGAAAGAGAGTTTGCAATGGATTTGATGGAAGATTATTGTGGAGCGAGACTTACTCATAGTGCTGTTCGTATTGGTGGTGTTCCTTTAGATTTACCAAACGATTGGCTTATAAGTTTGGAAAATTTTTTAAAAACACTTGAATCACAAATTCCTATTTATGAAGGACTCTTAACTAAAAATAGAATTTGGAGAATGCGTCTTGAAAATGTAGGGGTTATCTCTGAAAAAATGGCAAAATCATGGGCTGTTTCTGGAGTAGCTTTACGAGGAAGTGGTGTAAAATGGGACTTAAGAAAAGAGATGCCATACGGTATCTATAGTGAGCTTGATTTTGATATACCTATCTCTGATAAGTGTGATTGTTATGGAAGATATAAGTGTTATATGGCAGAGATGTATGAGTCTATCAAAATATTACGACAATTAGTTCCTCTCTATGAAAAATCAGATACACAGCTTATGGCTCACAGTCCTGAATATATCTCGTGTACAAAAGAGGAGATGATGACTCAAAACTACTCTTTGATGCAACATTTTGTTTTGGTCACTCAAGGGATGAGACCACCTGTAGGTGAGGTATATGTGGCTACCGAATCACCAAAAGGGGAGTTGGGTTTCTATATCGTTTCAGATGGGACACCTTATGCGTATAAACTCAAGTGTAGAGCACCTAGTTTTTTTCATACAGGGCTTCTTAATGATCTTTTACCTGGACAACAGCTTGCAGATGTAGTCACAATCATTGGAAATTTAAATATAGTATTTGGGGAGATAGATCGATAATGAAAAGATTTGATTTAAGAAAATTAAAACATGAGTTTTTACCTCGAATGGTACAGTTAGTAGAGCAAGAGTTAGAGACAGGTGAAAATGGTATATTTCTTTTTGAAATAGGTGATTTTTCAGGAGTACAAGAATCTGCTGATTGTGTAAAAGAAAACAATTGGACACTTATGAATTCCATAAAATTTAATGAAGTAGATTGGACAATAGTTGTCAAAAAAGAACAACTAAAAAGTGAGACAGTAGAAGAAAAAAGTGAAGAGGCTTAAGGAATAGATTGTGAATAGAAATAAAATACAAGAGGAAAATTTAAGTGATTTTACAAGTGATGCGATTATCACTATTGGTACAAGAATAAGTGATGATAATCCAAAAGTAAAACGCTATATAGATACAATGATACAAAAAGAAAATGGTGAATTTATCTATATGCACCCAATAGATGACATCTCTTTACAAGATAAATACACACAATATATAAAATATGAAGCGGGAAGTGAAGAAGGTGTAATGGCATTTTTGGCTTCTTACTTAACCTCAAATGTACCTCAAGATTTACAAAATTATTTTGAAGATTTAGATATTGGATATTTAAGTGGAGAGAGTAGTGTAGGGGAAGAGGAGTTTGAACTTTTAGTTGAAAAACTTACTACTAAAAAAGAGATAACTTTACTTATTGGTGAAGATCTCTATGGACATACAAGCTTTAAAAACATTGCACAATTTATCCGTTTAATTGATCTGTATACTGATATTAATGTTGTATTACTACACTCTAATATTCAAATTGATTTGAGTGATCCAATAAGCCTTGAAGAGGTGAGTGCTATTGAAACATACAATGGTTCGATTGTTTATACAATAGATTGTGATTCAGATATTTTAAAAGGGAGTGCTTCATTTGCTATGGCGGCTAAAATCAAAGATGCAGATATGGTTACTATTAAATATAAAAATACAACTGTAAAAAAACAATTTTTGGTTGATGCAAATATTCGAGGAACTATAGCATTGTATCCTTTGGCAAATACTCAAGATGATGATTTTTCAAATGGTTATAGATTTAAACAGGTAAAAATAGAGAAGGCTAAATTATAATGAGTAGTGTAATAAATGTAGTTATCGATGGAAAAGCGTGTCAGGCTGAAGCGGGTGAAACTCTTCTAAATGTAGCTCGTGCAAATGATCTATTTGTTCCTGCTATTTGTTACCAAACTAAATGTTCCCCTACTTTAGCATGTCGATTGTGTCTTGTAGAAGCAGATGGTAAACAAGTCTACGCATGTAATGCAAAAGTAAAAGAGGGTATGCAAGTAACCATCAATACTCCAAATATCGAAAAAGAGCGAAGAGCCATAATGGAAGTATATGATGTCAATCATCCTTTACAGTGTGGTGTGTGTGATCAAAGTGGAGAGTGTGAATTACAAAACTATAGTTTGTATATGAAAGTAGATAAACAAAACTATAGCGTAAAAGATGTACCACGACCTACAGCACATTGGGGTGTAATGAACTATGACCCTGGTTTGTGTATTGTATGTGAAAAATGTGTAACAGTGTGTAAAGATATGATAGGTTCAAACGCATTAAAAACAGTCAAAAGAGGAGCAGATGCCTTAAGTACTGAATATAAAGCAAGTATGCCAAAAGATGCATATTCTATGTGGAATAAACTTAATAAAAGTTTAATCGGATATGAAGAGGATAAGTGTATTGATTGTGGTGAGTGTATTGCTGTTTGTCCTGTGGGTGCTTTAGTCAGTCATGAATTTCAGTATAAATCAAATGCGTGGGAACTGACTAAAATACCTGCATCTAATCCTTACTCTTCAGATTGTGCGTTGATTTATTATGAGATAAAACACACAAGTATCGTAGAACATAACAAACAAACTATCTATAGAGTTACAAATGATTCACACTATACATCTCTTAGTGGTGCTGCACGATTTGGGTTTTCATATCTTAATAGAGCTACAAAAAATGAAGAGAGTTTTAAAAATGCTGTAGAAGCTGTTAAAAATGCGGAAAGTATACTTTTTAACTCATTTATTACTAATGAAGAGGCAAAAATACTCCAATCTTTAAAAGAAAAACTGGGTCTTAAACTTATCAATGATGATGCATTACAATTTCAAAATTTTATGAGTTCGTATTCGAAAGTAACTGGAAAAAGTTTGTACAATGCAAAAATAGAAGATATTCATAATAGTAATTTTATAGTGTCGGTAGGGTCATTTTTAAAATCAGATGCGCCCGCTGTCAAATATGCATTTAATAATGCAATCACTATAAATAAGGGAGCTGGATTATATTTTCATTGTATGGGTGATAAACATATTGAGGGTTTTGGTAAAAAAGGAAAAACTATAGAGACTATCATCTCTACCCCTTTTAGTGAAGACGCTATTTTATATTTTATTTTAGATAAATTTGGGAAAAATTTACCTGACTTTTTAGAGGAGTATTTAGACTCTTTACGAGAAACACGAGTCAAAACTGTAGTAGAAACTGTACGAGAATCTGTTGTAACGATAGTAGAAGATAAAGAAACAGGTGAGAAAAAAGAAGTAAAAAAAATGGTACCTAAAAAGGTATCTAAAGATGTTGAGTATACCTATACAAAACTTTTAGATATGTTAGGAAGTGATTCCTCATTATTAGAAACTATAGATGTGATGCTTCTTAAAAAAGATACCTATTCGATTATCATTGGAGAAGATTGTATCTCTCATCCAAATGCAACAAAAATAGCTACATTAGCTGGATATGTAGAAAAATATACAGACTTTAAAGTTTTAGTTATTCCTACCCAAACAAATACTTTAGGTGTATCAGAGATTTGTGACTTAGATATGTTCGACAATAGCATTGGAAAAACTGTAGGATACAATGTAAAAGCAGATTTTGAGCTAAGTGCTTTAGGCGATGGTGACCTTGATATGCCACCTTTAAATCAACAAGAAGGAACATTTGTCAATATTGATAAAAATATTGTCCCTACAAATGCAGCTATACAATATGATGGATATACACTCAATGATATTGCCAATGAAATTTTGGACTATAAAGCAACATATACTATAGACTATACTTCTGAAATATTTGAGAAAATAGCTTTTGATGATTTGGAAAATCACTTTACAAATGATAGAGTGGAGCATAGAGGATATGCACTTCAAATAATTGAGGGGCAGAGTGAAGATGTGAAAATATCTAATGAGCTGATTAATTTAGAGATAGACGAAAACAAGTATATTATTTATGCTGGAAATACTATCAATCAATTTAATGAATTTACAAAAGATACTGTACAGTTCAAAGATGAGAAAGTGGCTTTGTATATTTCTGAATCTAAACAAAACAAATTAGAAGTTTTAGAAAATGAAAAAGTAGAGATAGAGTCAAATGGTACAACACTTGCATTAGAGATAAGAGTGGACAAAGATCTTGTTGGAGATATATCCTATATTCCAATTTTTGATAAATCTATTGATACAAAAGCGTTATTTACAAATAGAGTGACAAAAGCAACTATAAGAAAGGTGTAGCGTATGGATAATGATATATTGATGACCATTGTTAAATCAGTAATAATATTGGCAGTATTTTCAGCACTTGCAGGTTTTACAACCTATATAGAAAGAAAAGTACTGGCTTTTATGCAAAGACGACCTGGACCTACCCATGTAGGTCCTTTTGGAGTTTTACAAATTTTATGTGATGGGGTCAAACTTTTTACAAAAGAGGATTTTATTCCACAAAATGCCAACAAACTTATCTTTATGATAGCTCCTGTTATTACAGCAGCAACAGCATTTATAGCGATGACAGCAGTGCCTTTTATCCCTGGAATGATTATATCTGATATTAATGTGGGAGTTCTATTTGTGATGGGTGTGATGGCTACAGGACTCTATGGTCCACTTTTGGGTGGTATGGCACAAGCGAACAAATGGGGACTTTTAGGAGGAGCTAGAACAGCTATTCAGTTACTCTCTTATGAGGTAGTTACTGGACTCTCTATGCTTGCACCTTTGATGCTTGTGGGGAGTTTATCTCTTATAGATATCAACAATTATCAAGCTGGTGGAGTACAAAATTGGCTTATATTTACACAACCTTTAGCATTTTTCTTATTTTTAATCGCTGGATATGCAGAAACAAATAGAACACCATTTGATTTACTAGAGCATGAAGCTGAAGTGGTTGCGGGATATGCTACAGAGTATTCAGGGATGCGATGGGGTATGTTTTTTATAGGGGAATATGCCAACCTTTTTACGGTCTCTTTTGTGACAGTATTGATCTTTTTAGGGGGATTTAACGATCTTTGGTTTATCCCTGGGGCTATTGCTATTGTTTTAAAAGTGATGTTTTTGATCTTTTTATTTTTATGGACAAGAGCATCATGGCCACATGTACGACCTGATCAATTGATGTGGTTATGTTGGAAAATACTTATGCCATTAGCGTTACTCAATATTTTAGTAACAGCAATAGTGCTATTATAGGAGACCTCAAAGATGAGCTTTAAAGATTTAAAAGAGAGAAATGTAGGGAGCCAAGAGTATATTATGATGGATATTGAAGAGTATCCAAAAAGTGGTTGGGAAAAATTCAAACAAGTATTTGATAGAGGCTTTAGTTTAGAGCTTTTTAAAGGTTTGGGAATCACCTTCAAGATTATGAAAGGTGTGATACTTAATAATGAATCACACAATACAAAATATCCAATTCAAAAACTCCCAATAAGTCCACGATATAGAGCGATGCATAAGCTTTTGGCACTTTTAGAGAGTGGTTCAAATAGATGTATTGGATGTGGATTGTGTGAAAAGATTTGTATTGCAAATTGTATACGAATGGATACAAAAATAGACGAAGATTCACGAAAAGAAGTGATGGAATATACTATCAATCTTGGGCGTTGTATTTTTTGTGGGTATTGTGCCGAAGTATGTCCAGAGCTAGCAATTGTTCATGGTGGAAGATATGAAAATGCAAGTGAACAAAGAGAACATTTTATGCTCAAAGAGGATATGGATACACCGTTTGACGAACTGAAACAACAGTTAGAATATCAAGGCTTTGGAGCAATTTCACCAGATGCAGATGATAGAATCAAAAAAACTCCACTAGGATATTAAAATAATGAAGGATGATATATGTTTGAAGTAGTCGCTTTTTATCTGTTTGCTTTTTTAACAATAAGTATGTTTAGTATTACCGTGATAACCAAAAATGCACTCTATGCTTTGAGTTCCTTAGCAGCAGGGATGATTTTTATCTCAGCATTTTTCTTTTTACTTGGAGCTGAATTTTTGGGAGCAGTACAGATTGTGGTCTACACAGGTGCTGTTATGGCACTGTACGCTTTTGGGATGATGTTTTTTGACTCTATTAAAGAGATAAAAGAATCTCCTACAAATCCACGCCTTACATTTGTACTCACAGGGATAATAGCACTGATAATTGTATTTATATTTATAGCCCCAATAATTGGAGCAAATATAACAGCTACTTATCCAGTAGGGATGGCAGCTGAACTGTATGGTACAATCGATGGAAATACACAAGATGTCGGGGTTGTATTGTTTACTAAATATTTAGTTCCTTTTGAAGTAGCTGCTGTGATGTTATTGGTTGCTATGATAGGTGGTATTGTTTTATCTGGAAAGAAGATGGATGTTTCGTTATCAGAGCAAAATGATAAAGAGCAAGATATACAAAAAATAAAGGATACTATATGAGTATAACTTTAAATGATTATTTAATTCTAAGTACTATTCTATTTATGATAGGGATGTTTGGAGTTTTTAAAAGAACCAATTTATTGATGCTGTTTTTCTCTACAGAAATTATGCTTAATGCTGTTAATATCGGTATGGCAGCAATCTCAAAATTTCATGGAGATTTGACAGGTCAAATGTTTGCCTTTTTTATCATCGCAATAGCAGCGAGTGAAGTAGCAGTTGGTCTTGGACTTTTGGTTTTATGGTATAAAAAACACAATACGATAGACCTTACTAGTTTACAAAGTATGAAAGGCTAAATGATGGAAAATTATCTATATATTGCATTATTTTCTCCACTTGTAGGTTCATTGATCGCTGCACTTTTTGGAAATACAAAAAAGAAACTTTTTATAGGGCTACTTACTTCGACACTTTTAGCTACATCGTTTATATCTTCTTTGTATCTGCTTTCGTATATATTTTCTACGGAGCAAATTATCCATGTTAATCTTATGGATTGGATTGTACTTGGAAATGTGAATATCCCATTTGGTTTTGTTGTAGATCAGGTGAGTATAGTGATGATGGTAGTTGTAACACTCGTCTCTACTATGGTACATATACACTCTATAGGATATATGGATCACGATGTGAGTTTCAATAGATTTTTTGCATGGTTATCTGCTTTTGTATTTTCTATGATGATTTTGGTGATGTCAGATAATTTTGCGGGATTATTTATAGGATGGGAAGGTGTTGGTTTATGTTCTTGGGGATTGATTGGTTTTTGGTATCACAAGAAAGACATTAAAAAATCTAAAGATTTTGAAGAATCACCCTATTCAACACTCTCTCCTTACTCTTCAATTTCTCCATCTTGGGCAGCAAATGAAGCATTTATCATGAATAGAGTTGCCGATTTGGCGATGCTAATTGGGATTTTTATGATTTTTTGGAATCTAGGGTCGTTACAATATGATGTTGTATTTTCAGAAATAAGTACACTTTCTAGCTCTACAATCGTAACGATAGCAGTATTTTTATTTATAGGAGCTATGGGAAAATCAGCACAATTTCCTTTTAATACATGGTTAGCCAATGCGATGGAAGGTCCTACTCCTGTATCTGCACTGATTCATGCTGCTACTATGGTAACTGCTGGAGTTTATTTGGTTGTAAGAGCAAATGAGATATTTGTTATCGTTCCTGAAGTGGGATATTTTATAGCAGGTTTGGGTGCATTTGTAGCATTAGGAGCTGCTTTGATGGCATTAGTAGCAACAAATATGAAAAAAATCATCGCATTTTCAACACTTTCACAGCTTGGATATATGTTTGTAGCAGCTGGTTTAGGAGCATATTGGGTAGCCCTCTTTCACTTAGGAACACATGCATTTTTCAAATCAGTCCTCTTTTTAGGGGCAGGAAATGTGATGCATGCTATGGATGATGAGATCAATATCAAAAAAATGGGTGGTCTAAAAAAACATATGCCATATACAGCACTCATTATGACAATAGCTTCTGTAGCACTTGCTGGTATTTTCCCTCTTGCTGGATTTTTCTCAAAAGATTTGATCTTAGAGGTTGCTTTTGGTTCACACTCTTATATCATATGGACTATTTTATGGCTTACAGCTGGCTTGACCGCTTTTTATTCATTTAGATTAGTGATGTATGTGTTTTATGGTGAAGAGAAATATGACCATAAAACAAAACATCCACATGAAACATATCCATTTGTAATAGCAGCGATGGCACCACTTGCAATTTTGGCTATTAGTGCTGGATGGTTTGAACACCAATTTGTAGAGATGACTACAAAAATGTTACCAGTACTTGATGTCCATGTAAGCCAAAGTACATTTTATACTTTGATAGCAGTTACAACCGCAATTGCTTTGGGTGGAATTGCACTAGCTGTTATAAAATTTCAAAAAGATGGTGAATATTATAGTAGCAAATTTAAAAATAGATTTTGTTACAAGTTGTTAATCAATCAGTATTATCTTCCTCATTTTTGGGATTTTGTAGTATGTAAAGCATATTTGCTTCTATCAAAATTTTCTTGGAAAGAGTTAGATATCAAATTTATTGATACACTTGTAGATGGATTTGCTAGAAGAATAGTTGATGGTGGAGATATTGGGAGTTCTATGCAAGATGGAAACTTATCCAATTCATTAAAATGGATGGGATTTGGTATTTTGATTTTGTTGGTTTTAGTTGTAGTTTTTAGTAATTTAAGATAAAAAAGGAGAACCATGGAACACATTTTATCAATTTTAATATTTTTTCCAGCATTTGCAGCGATTATAGGTTTTTTAGTAGAGAAAGATTCAATCCGAACATATGCTATCATAGTAAGTGTTATAGAGTTTATACTTTCATGCTATTTATGGATACATTTTGATAGTTCAAATCCATCGATGCAATTTGCAGAATTTATCCCTTTGATTTCACAATATGGTATCTCTTACAATATCGCCATAGATGGTATCTCTTTATTTTTAATAATTATGACCACTTTTATGACAATGATTTCACTTATCGGACTTTCTGAAAAAAGAGATCTCAAAAATCTTGTGATAACTGTACTCTTTTTAGAGATGACTATGGTAGGGGTATTTTTAGCTTTAGATGCGATCATATTTTATGTTTTTTGGGAGTTGTCTTTGGTACCTATGTTGTACATCATTGGAGCTTGGGGTGGAAAACAAAAGATTTATGCTGCTGTAAAGTTTTTTATCTATACATTTGCAGGTTCTTTAGTGATGCTTGTGGGGATGCTGTATCTAGGGTATGTCTATTTTCAAGCGACAGGAAATTGGAGTTTTAGTCTGTTGGATTGGAATATGTTGATGCTTCCTATAGATATGCAGATGTGGTTGTTTGTAGCATTCTTTTTGGGATTTGCTATCAAAGTACCAATGGTTCCTTTTCATACATGGCTCCCTTATGCTCACGGTCAAGCACCTACAATTGGGTCGGTTATCTTAGCAGCTGTTTTACTCAAAATGGGTACCTATGGTTTTATACGATTTTCACTCCCTCTTTTTCCAGATGCAAGTGTCGCATTTATGATCCCTATGGCAACCTTGGCAATCATCGCTATTATTTATACAGCGATGGTAGCGTATGCACAAGAGGATATAAAACAAGTGATAGCCTATAGTTCGGTTTCTCATATGGGTGTGATTATTTTGGGTATTTTTGCTCTCAATGTTGAGGGTATTGGTGGGTCACTCTTTTTGATGATCTCTCACGGTATTGTTTCTGGGGCGTTGTTTATTTTGGTGGGAGTGATTTATGATAGAAAACATACCAAAATGATGAGTGAGTTTGGAGGATTAGCAAAAGTGATGCCTCTTTATGCGACAGTCTTTGGTATTATGCTGATGGCTTCTGTAGGTTTACCTCTGACTATTGGTTTTGTAGGAGAGTTTTTATCTCTGCTTGGATTTTTTGCGGTGTCACCACTCTTGACTGGACTTGCAGGTACGACTATCATTTTAGGAGCTGTGTATATGCTGGTTTTATACAAAAAAACATTTTTTGGACCTATTACCAACCCTATCAATAACCAACTCAAAGATTTAAATAGTCGTGAGCTTACTGCCTTAGTTCCTTTAGTACTCTTAGTAGTCTATCTAGGAGTACATCCCAAACCAATTTTGGAGCCTGTAGATAACTCAGTGAAACAGCTAGTACAAGTGATGTATCTCAAATCAATAGATCCTGTCTCAAAAGAAAAATTAGCCACAGTAAACTCTATAGGGGAGATGAAATAATGATAACACCAATCTCAATAAATATAGCAGAGTTAAATATACCTTCATTGTTGCCTATGATGATTGCTGTCGTAGGGGCATTAGTGATCTTATGTATTGATTTAGCGACAAAAAATCTACATAAATCTTTGTATGTTATGTTAAGTATACTTGTTTTAGTGATTGATTTGGGAGCTGTTATAGGCTATTCTGGATCGACTCGAGGCTTTTTTGATATGATGCTTATGGATGGTATATCTCTTATGACACAAGTGATTATCATCGTTGCATCTGCCCTATTTATCTTTTTGACTTTATCAAATCAAAAATTTCATGAGTATAAATATCCTGAATATTTTGCTTTATATCTCTTTATGACTGCTGGATTCCAATTTATGGTAGCGAGTGATAGTTTGATTTTGATTTTTGTAGGATTAGAAACAGCATCTATGGCACTTTATACACTTATAGCGATGCACAACAAGGACAAATCAACAGAGGCAGCAATCAAGTACTTTACAATGGGTGCAGCAGCAGCAGCTTTTTTTGCTTTTGGATCGATGATATTTTATGGTTTAACAGGGAGCGTAGAGTTAGGGAAAATCTCCGCTGTTTTAGTTGCTTCTGATTTTGCAAACTATCCACTGATTTTAGTAGGTGTAGTATTTATATTAGGGGGGATTGGTTTCAAACTTTCACTCGTTCCTTTTCACACTTGGGCACCAGATGTATACGAAGGCTCAAACGCAGCCTTGGCAGGATATATGTCAATCGTACCAAAAATAGCAACATTTGTAGTTGCATTGCGATTTTTTGAGATATTTGTAAGTGTAGAAAATAGCTGGATAGAGATGATTTTATATATTGTAGTAGTAACCACTATGACTATTCCAAATATGGCAGCACTTTTACAAAAAGATGTCAAAAGAATGCTCGCATACTCCTCTATATCACATGCAGGTTTTGTGATGGGTGCAATTTTGGTAGGTACTTCACAAGCCACTGAAGCACTCTTTTTGTACTGGATACTTTTTTCATTTGCAAACTTAGGGGCTTTTGGAATGTTATGGCTCAATAAAAATAATAGTGAGGATAACTACAAATCAGATTACCCTTTTGAAAGATTTTCAGGTTTGGTCAAAATAGCTCCATTATCAGCTTTTATGATGGGACTATTTATGTTAACTTTAGCAGGTATTCCCCCTTTTAGTGTATTTTGGGGAAAAATGTTTTTGTTAAGTGCCACAGTAAACGGAGGATACATTCTTTTAGCGTTTATAATGGCACTCAACTCAGCAATAGCTGTATATTATTATTTGAAACTCATAGTGTATATGTTTTTAAAAGAGCCAAATAGAGACTCAAATGTTCTATTTATGCAAAATTCAAATAAGATTTTACAAACAGTTTTGAGCATCGCAGTATTTTTTACGGTAACTGCTATTTTTTATATTGAGCCGTTATTGGAGTGGATCAGTATGTTTGTAGAGATAAGTGGTTATTAATATTATCCATTTAATGAGATTTTAATACTAATTATATTAAAATTTCACTCTACAAAAAAGATAAGCATTGAGAATACAAAAAGTATTTTGAATGCTTCTCTTAGACCTTTACAATTATTTTTAAGAGCAACTCCCCAGGGTAGGAATACAGCAAGGAACTTTTATCTCTAGTGTGTTTAGGTATCTGGGAGGAGTACTTATACTTCCTCTAAATTAATCTAATAAATTACTATTTCATATTATAAGACTAACATATTTATATTCAGTTACACTTTTATTCTACTTTTTGAAAAAATTGTGGTTGTTGTTTGAATTGGCGTATTGTAGATGGATGAACAGATATTTTTAATGCTATATTTTTTTGATTATATCGTTCCTTAATTAAAGTTAAAATTTGGTATCTTTGTGCTAGTGTTAACTGTTTATATTTCATGTAATTCCTTCATTTTGGTCGATAAAAGAATAACATATTTATATTCAGTTACACTTCTATTCTACTTTCTGAAAAAATTGCAGTTATTATTTGAATTGGCGAAAGATTGATGAAGTATTTGAGGTTTAGTATGGAAACATGTTAATATATAAGTTGATTGCATTGAAAAATTTAATAATTTTGAGATAAATAAAAGGAAAAATGATATGGCAAAAGCGGAATTTTATGAAATAGTAATAAAAAATAAAAAAGACCAAGTAGTAGTAACCAACATTTCACTAAATGAACATATTAAAAAATATCTTGATGAAAATAGTGATATAGATAATTTTTGTCAAAAAGGAAATTGTGCTGTGTTATTAGATGACTATATTGAAATAGACAATACTAATATAACTTATGATTTTACAAAATTAACACATAAAAAAGTGATGAGTACCCTTATATCTGAACCATCAAATAGTGAAGATACATTTAAAGAACTTAGTAAAATGAAATTAGAGAATACAGTTTATAATGATAAAGAGAAAAAAGAAATTGAAACACTAGTATCATTAAATGAAATTGATAAAGTAATCAAAAAGTCAAAAATAAATAAAATAGATAAGTATAAAATATATAAAATTATTTTAGACTCTAATCTTTTAAATAAGGAAGAACTGGAAATATTTGAAAATCAAATTATTAAGAGATTACAAACGGATAGTATATATTTTAATATTGTAGAAAAATATGAAAATTCAAATCATAAAGTATTAGCTTATCAAAATTTATCGGATGGATTAGAAATAAAATTTTTGGAAAACTATCTAAATACGCATTTATTTATAAGCGAAGACTTTAAAGTTCATTTTCACAAATTGTATGATGCAGATTTTATGGATTTATTACAAAATGGAGACTTAAAAAAATTTTTATTTTCTTTTGATTTAGAAAGTAAAGACAATCTCAGAGATGAGGGACTGTTTAATCCATTGTATTCTATAGGAAGTATTTTTGGAGATAATTTAACAAAAGTAGAAATTAAAGCAAAAGACGATGAAATACTTGATAATAAAAAACTGATAGATTTCTTTGAAAAAGCTAGTGATTCTGGATTTTTAGACAGTTGTGAATTAATGCAAAAAACTGGTGGAAATAAAAAAATTGATTTTAAAGATAAAAAATTAAATATAGAATACACTGAAAGTATTCAAATTGAAAATATACAAACATCAATAGAGTTCTTTAATAGAGCTTTATATACTAAGATTAACATAATCAAAAAACGATTAGGAGTATAGTTTGGAATTTTTTACAAAAATAACTATTAGTCTAATGAACGATATGGGATTTACTCCTATTGTACTTATTGGATTATTGATAGCTACATTATCTTTAATACTAAATCTTAAAGCTACAAATATTTATATTCAAAGATTCTTAGAACATAAAAATAAAGATAAGTTTATAAATTTAATTTTTTATACTTCATTTGTATTGATACTAATGATTATAATAGCAGTTCTGTCTAACTATATTTCAAATGAATATATCCAGATGATTTTTAGTATGGTATATATCTTATTTCTTGTATTTGTTTTATATAGTTTATTTACAATAGTATTTATTTTACAAAGAATCGTTAAGAACTCATTTAAAGATGATGTTTAAGGTTTTAAAAGGAAAGAGTATATTCCAAATAAATATAGAAACAAAAGCAATATTCAAAAATCTATAACAGCAAACAGTGCATTAAAAAAGCTTAAAGGGGTATCAAATATTATCCAAAATAGTAATATTTTGATAAATTCTTTAGGACTACTTAAAAGTATACAGATAAAAAATAGCCAATTTTATATAAGTAGAATTATTCGATATGTTAAAAAAGGACTATTATTTAACATATCAAGTAAAATAATAAAATAGCTCTTATTGTACAATAGAAAAATAGTGATTATAACTTACTAAAAAGTCTTATATCTTATTGTATTTTTGATAGTCGCAAACTACAGGGAAATTAGAGGGGTTTAAAAAGTTGGTCTCCAATTGCTATAAAAGAAAGTAGGATAAAGAAAATTATGAAATAATACTAGAGCAACGAAAAGTGCGTAAGTGAGTTTGAGTCAAAACTATTTATAAAAACAACTGTTAAAATATACAAGGCAAACATTAAAACAAATAAGTTATAATTTAAGAAAAAGAAAGGGGATATAAGTGAGTAAATTACAAGAACTAAAACCAAAGTATGAGCAAGAGAGATTGATTACTGATTCTTATGGAAATTTATTGTTTATATTGGTGATGGTCTGATATGACTATAGTGAAATCATACAACATAAAAGCAACAGATGATTTAGAATTAAAAATCACAAGAGAATCTTCTTTGACATATCATATCGCTTTTGACGATCAAAAAAAGCCTGATGGTATCATATTTTCTATCCCTGGATTTGGTGCTGATTCTGATATAAACTATCAACTAAATTTGATTGAGCATATATCAAAAACATACAATCTCATAGCAGTATGTGTTGAATACCACTGTTTTTTTTCCCGTATTCGTACGGGTGCTAGTTATGGATTGAACCCTTATGATATGGAAATATTTTTGGATATTATTAAAAGATATGGTATACAACTTGATCCTGATCATCTTGATTTTGATAGTGTAGTCACCCAACTCAATGATTATGTCACAACTGAAAAACAAAAAGATCCCAAATATGCGGAATATAAAGAAAATATTTTTGCTACAATCTTACCCAAAAAGAATGAATACCAAAATTTTGGTATTTTACAGACCATTGATATTATTACTGTTTTATCTCATCTAAAATCATTGGGATATGCTGATATTATCAATAAAAAACCTCTATTTGCGTTTGGAAGTTCTCATGGGGCTTATATATCAAATCTACTGATGAAATTTGCACCCAATACCTTTGATGCAGTTATAGAAAATTCTACTTATGTCAAACCACCGCTAAAATATATTGTAGGTCAAGAACATGACACTAAATCAAGTGAAACATTATCTTGTTATAAAGACTCTATCCTCATCCATGCTTTTACAGTAACAAATTGGACAAAAGATCAAAACTCACCATGCTATTTTTCTGATTCTGCGTATGAGATTAGAGATCTTTTAGATTTAAATCAGTTAGAACAATTTTTTAACTACAAAAGTAAAACAGAACTTATCTCTTATCATTGTATAGAAGATACGATAGCGTCATTTGAAGATAAAGAAAGATATATAGAAGCATTAAAAAAGAGTAATCATACAATTAATTTTAACCCTATAAAAACAAAAGAACAAATCGATGGAGAGTTACTCAAAACATTTTCACATGCTATGGGTATGTCAAATAAAAAAATTTTGGAAAAACATTTGCCTTTTTTACTCAAAAAATATGCCAACTCAACACCCACAGATTTTTGTATAGATTCTAAGATAAGCTATACAACATCTTTACATAATGTTTATGCTTATGATTTTAAAAATTCTGTTTTTAGTTATAGCTAGTATAGAATTTCAATATAAAAAACAAGGAGAATACAATGTCAAATAAAGCATTTATCGTTAATAAAACGCAAGAGAGTAAATTTGTTTCAGGAATCTAAGAGATAGAAATACTTACTATTGATAAAAATATCATATTATAGAGAAAAAAATAGCAGTATGGAAAAAATTTGAGAATGAATTTAAAATAGATACTTTAGATGCAATTACAAATGAGATCTCATTAGAAGAGTTGCCAGAAGCTTATCAAACTATCTTAGATGGTAAAGTTGTTGGTAGGTATGTGGTTAAGATATAATAGATATTTTTAAAGGAAAATAGTACATAAGTTTAGATAAAATTATCTAAACTTACAGATACAAGGTAAAACATGTCTATAGATAAAGAAGATATAAATAAATATATATTCGATCCTCAAAATCCTACACAGTGTAAATCATATAATTTATTATTAAGAATAGCAAAAAAAGATAACTATACATATCTTTCTCCCGATTATTTAAAACATTTTTTTGCCAATCAAATTATAACAAAAGAGTTTAATGATGAAATATGGGATAAGCCCGATAATTATTCTTTGCTTAAAACAGAAAACAAATTAAAATTATTTGAGTCTTTATTGTCTTATGAAGAATTAACAGAATTAGTTAATAGAATTGATTTTAATACAGATAAACTTACAAAATTTAGTTTTTTTAAAAATTATTTTGATATCGAGAATTATCATATTAATATTGATTTTGAAAATATTTCTAATATAGAAATAAATAAAAATATTTTGATAAAAGAAGAATCCATAAGTAGAAAATCCTTTTGTAATAGTGATATAAAAGAAAATTTAATTATATTTTCTAGAAATGAATTTGACATATTAGAATCACCAGTAAAAAAATCTTCTATTTTCATTACTTTAGAAGAAAATATAGTAGAATTTTTAAAATATACAAAAAATCATAATATAAAACCAATCTTTCTGAAAAAAATGGAAGATGTTGATTTACTTTTAAATGTTTTAGAACAAGATATGCAAAGATCAAAACATAAAGATATCATCAAAGAAGAGATAGCAACAATAAAAAGTATAGATATTAAAGATTTTTTTAGTATTAAGAATCTAAAACTAGATAATCTTGAAGATAAAAAAGAGATATATATCCTTGGTGAAAATGGAGATGGTAAAACTCTTTTACTTCAAGCTATAGCTATAGCCTTAAAAGGTGTAGAAAAAGATGGACAAGAACGCTTTCGTGAGATAAAATCACAATTTGATTTAACAGTTGTAGATAGTAGTAATACACCATATCAAGCAGATGAAAATAAAAGTTTTCAAAATATGTTTGCTTATGGAGCAAATAGAAATAACAAATCTCAACAAAAAGATGATGAAGTAGGCTATCTAACTTTGTTTGATAATAGTTTGGATTTGAAAGACCCTATAAAGTGGTTGCAATTTTTAGATTATAGTGAAAATAAAAATGAAAATAATGTTATATCTGTAATACAAGCAAAACAACTTATACAAGATATACTCAATAAAGATGTAGAGATAGATATTAAACCAACTGGGGTTACTTTTAAAGAGCGTGGTACGGAGCTAGTAGAATTTGATAGACTATCAGCTGGATATAAAGGTGTGATAACTATACTCTGTGACTTATTAGTGAGATTATCTACAAATCAACCTTATATAACAGATATAAAAGAGTACCAAGGGATTGTCCTCATCGATGAAGTAGAACTACATCTTCATCCAAAGTGGAAATATCGTTTTGTGAAGAGTTTAAGAGATACTTTCCCTTTGATACAGTTTATTTTTACTACACATAGTCCTACTGTGATATTGGGTGCATCTAAAGAAGCGGTGTTTTATAAGATATATAAAGAGAATGGAGAAGTTTGTATATCTGATCAAATCAAAAATAAAGGATATACAAATAATACTCTTATATCTTCACCTTTATTTGATTTAGATACTTTCGCATCAGAAAATTATCCAAATGAAAAGTTGAGTGATGATGATTATGTCTATGAAAAAATACATGAGGTTGTATCTCAAAAGATAAAAAATGATATCAATATGGATGAAGATGAGATATTAAAACTTATAGATGCAGAGCTAGAGAATCTATGACAAAAGTAGAAAAGCATGTGGTCTATGTACCTAATAATTTACGAAATGCAAAGAGAAAAGAAGCTTTTGATTTAAATATAATTTCCCAATCTTTTGATAATGGGAAAACTTTATATAAACCAAAAGATGTAAAAGAAAGGTTGTTTACTATTTACAACTTAAAGTGTGCATATTGTGAAAAAGATATAGATGATGAACCTAAACATGTAGAACACTATAGACCTAAGGATATTTATTATTGGTTGGCATATAGTTGGGATAATTTACTTTTATCTTGTGGAAGATGTAATAGTTCAAAAGGTAAGGGGTTTAAAACTCTTGAACCTAAAGTAAATTATAACAATGAATCATTTGATAATATTCATAATTTAGGTAATGGCTATGATGAGGTAGAAAAACCTCTTATAATCAATCCTGAAAAAGAAAATATATTAGACCTACTAATATTTAATAATAAAGCAATTATTGATTCTCCTGATATGAGAGTAAAATATACAATAGATGAAGCTTGTAAGCTCAATAAAGCAAGTTTAGTAAGAGAGCGGATTAAAGTCATTAATGGTTTTAGAGATAGTATTGAGGAACATTATTTTTTGTATGGAAAAGATGGATATACTGGAATTAGTCGATTTATACCAGATGTTAAAACTTTTGTAAAGAAATGTAATAAAGACAATGAATTTTATTCTTTTAGATATTTTATAATAAATAATATAGAAATATTTTTTGATAATATTTCCATTCAAAAAATTATAAAGTCGATCATCCTAAAACTCAAAAAAGATGTAAACCCATTGCTCCCATCTAATATTGATACATAATATTTAAAAGTACCATATCAAGTCCATCATTTGGTTTTTTTATAGAAGCATTTGAGTTATGAAAATAAGCGAATTGAAAATCTATAGTTTCTTTTTTCAATCCTATTCCGATTCTATCATCAAATTGAAAATAGGTTGAGAGATCCTTACTATCAGCTGTTGTATCTGTAAATAAACTGACTCCAATCCCTGCAAATAGATAGGTACTGTACTTTTTTCTTTGGATTAAATTGTATTGAAATACGGGTGTTATAGAAAAGTTATAAATATTTTTTTGACCAAAATCAAATCGTGTAGTTGAAAAATCAAAGTAGCCATCAAATTGTAAATTATCAGTTAATGAAAATTTTTCTTTAAAATTCTTTTGTATAGATATTCTTTGGAGATTTTTATCATTTGCTGTTTTTCCTATTGCTAAAGCGATAGAGTCGATAGAATGATTTTTCTTTTGTGTTAGCTTTTTTTTGACTGTATCATTTGGAATAGTAAAGATATTGTTTTTTGTCATTACTGGTGAAGATTTTTTAAAAGTAGTATATAATATCGCTTCATTTGATTGTGTTAAATTATAATCAAAGTTTCCTCTAAAAGGATCTAATGCTCTCATCTCTTTACTTAATTTAGCTTGTGCATTATAAACTTCTTTTTTTGTGCTATAGATACCAAGAGTAACAATAAAAAAACCTCTATCACTTTTGAGTATAAAAACTGGTTCTGTATTATTTTGTAATCTGTCTTTTATAAAGTTTTGTGCATTTGAGAAAGAAGATAAAGAAGCTAAAATAATAGATTGATTGTTTTTTAGATCATTTGCGTATACACTAACTATGAGAAAGAAAAAAAGAGTAATTATTTTCATATGGTGACTATCCTTGATAAATTAAAATTAATTATACCAAGTATATTGACAAAAAGAGTTGAAAGGTACAAAACATAAAGTATACTATCAGAGATTTATTATCTCAATAAATCTCTGACTTCACACATTAAATTATTTTAAAAGTGGGTCAGTTACACCCATCACATACATACCAATAAGCCCAATGATACCAGCCACTAAACAATAGTAAAGTGTAGGGATAATAGTTCTTCTGAGCGTTTCACCCTCTTGATCAAGTAGACCAACAGTAGCTGAAGCCGCAACAACATTATGAATTGCTATCATATTTCCAGCAGCTGCACCAACAGCTTGAAGTGCTATCATAAATGCAGTTGATACACCAAGTGCATCTGCTACACCAAACTGAAACTGTGATAACATCATATTTGATACAGTATTAGAGCCCGCAATAAATGCACCCAAAGCCCCAATCATAGGAGAAAATAAAGGAAAAATATCACCTACAGAAGTAGCCACAAAGTTAGCCATAGCTACAGGCATAGAATCAAATCCAGCTCCATTGACTCCTGAGTTAATCAAAATTCGAACTAATGGAATAGTAAAGATAAGTACAAATCCAGCTCCAAGCATCACTTTTGAAGATTCACCTATAGCTGCTTTCATCTCTTTAAATTCCATTTTGTGAAAGAAATATGTGATGAGTACAACAAATACCAAGATACCACCTGGTAGATATAATGGTGTGATTGTATATCCTATCCCTTCACCTAAAATATCTTTAAATGGAATAACCCAAGATTTTACAAATGCTTTTGCATCATCCGAAACTCTTGTAAGCACCAATATAGCAGCAACTAATACATAAGGTATCCATGCTTTTGTCAAAGACATAGGTACTTTATCTGTCATAGCATCAAGTTTCATCTCAAATTTACTGACCCATTCTACTGGCCATTCCTCTTTTGGAGCAAAATCCCAAGTATCTTTTGGAAGTAAAAATCTTTTTTTAGCAGCGAGTACAACGATAGGCAGACCAACTAAAGCACCAACTAAAGATGGAAATTCAGCTCCTAAAAATACACCTGTAAGTGCATATGGTACAGTGAATGCTAATCCTCCAAATAATGCAAATGGTAAGATAGAAAGTCCCTCAAACCAAGACTTATTTTTTCCAAAGAATCGTGTCATCATCATAATCATAAATAGTGGAATCAATGTCCCTGTAATCGCATGAACAATAGCAACTTCAGAGGTGATAATTTGTAGATAAACATCCCAGCTAGAACCCATAGAGCTCAAAGTTGCTCCAATTCCTTCAGAATCCAGACCTTTATTTACTCCAATTAAAATAGGAGTTCCTACAGCCCCAAATGAAACAGGAGTACTTTGTATCATCATCCCTATCATAACAGCAGCCATAGCAGGAAAACCAATAGCCACAAGAAGTGGTGCAGCTATAGCAGCAGGTGTTCCAAAACCAGAAGCACCCTCAATAAATGAACCAAATAACCAAGCAATGATAATCACTTGAACTCTTCTATCTGGACTTACATTATTAAATCCATGACGAATAGTGGTCATAGCTCCTGAGTGTTTTAGAGTATTTAGCAATAAAATAGCTCCAAATATGATCCATAAAACAGCTATAGTGATAAGAAATCCTTGTATAGAAGAGGCTAATACTCTATTAAAAGTAACCTCCCAAACATATAATGCAACTAATGCGGTTGTAATAAATACAACAGGCATCGCAATCTTTGCAGGTAATCGAAATCCCACTAATAGAACGGCAGCAACCAAAATAGGTAAAACTGCAAATGCAGCTTGAGTACTAATATCCATAATTTTTCCTTTTAATTTTTTATTAATAACGATGGTAGTCTATATATATAATATTCCTATAACATTCTAATTTACAATTAACACAGAAGAAGATAAAATTTCAATTGTAGAAAAAGGAAACAAAATGACACAATTAGTAGATCCAACAGTAGTACATACCGTATCTGAACTTATTCAATTATCGGTTGCTCCTGTTTTTCTTGTGGCTGGTGTAGCTGGACTGTTAAATATATTTACGGGGAGATTGGCTCGTATTATGGATCAGGTGTATAAGTTAGATGAGTTTGAGAAGTCTGAAGACATTACATCGTATTCTATTTCAAGAAGAAAGTTTTTAACAATGAGAATGTCCAATATTAACTTAGCGATTTTTTTCTCTACAGCGACTGGACTTTTTGTTGCTTTGGTGATTGTGATTATGTTTTTGAGTACTTTACTGGATTTTGAAACATCAGTTATAATCTCTTTATTATTTATACTTGCGATGTCTTCTCTTATTATTGCATTGTTAGTTTTTTTAAAGGAGATTCATTATACAACCTCATTTATCAAAACAAAGAGGGATAAAAACAATAATAGAATAGGATAAGATAGGATAAGTAAAACTTTAGAGTTTTTTTATCTTATCTATCTCATCTCTCAACCGAATTGCCTCTTCAAAATTGAGATCTTTGGCTGCTTGTTTCATCTGAGCATTAAGTTCTAAGAGCAATTTTTTTCTTTCGGATGCTGGCATCCTATTGAGTTTGTCCATTTTGAGAGCAACATCATCATACTCTTCCATTTTTAAATCTTCATCAAGTTTCCGTATAGTTGTAGTTGGAGTGATACCATGCTTTGTATTGTGTTCTTCCTGAATTTTTCTTCTATTATTTGTAGTATCAATTGCAAACTGCATACTATCTGTGATCCGTTTATGAAATAATATAACACGACCATTACTATTTCGTGCAGCTCGTCCCATAGTTTGAATCAATGAAGTTTTACTCCGTAAAAATCCTTCTTTGTCTGCATCTAAAATAGCGACAAGTGAAGCTTCAGGTATATCTAGACCCTCTCTTAAAAGATTGATACCTATGAGTACATCAAATTTACCCTGTCGTAGCTGCCGTATGATCTGATTTCTTTCAATGGCATCTATTTCGCTATGTAAATATTTTACTTTTATACCTAGATCACTATAATAACTCGCTAACTCTTCTGCCATTTTTTTTGTCAAAACGGTCACCAATACTCTCTCATTTTTAGCAGTCACTTTTTTGATCTCATCATGCAAAGTTTCTACTTGAAATTCACTATCTTTGAGTTCTATAATTGGATCTAAAAGTCCAGTGGGTCGGATAATTTGGTGGGCTATTTCACTCGAAAGATCAAGTTCTAATTCATTTGGTGTGGCACTTACAAATAAAAAATTTGCTTTTTTATTGATATATTCATCAAATTTTAGAGGTCTATTATCAAGTGCAGATGGTAATCGAAATCCATAATCTACCAAAACCTCTTTTCTACTTCTATCAGCAGCGTGCATCCCTCTAAATTGAGATAAACTGACATGAGATTCATCTACAATAAGTAAGTAAGGTCTATCCATTGCTTCAAAATAATCTATGAGAGAGTAGGGAGTTTCTCCCACTTTTTTATCGGTTAAAAGTCTGGCATAGTTTTCGATCCCTTTACACATCCCTGTAGCTTCTATCATCTCTAAGTCAAATTCTACTCTTTGTTTGAGTCTTTGATACTCGACATGTTTTTCCTCTTTTTGATAGTATTCTAATCGCTCACCCAACTCTTTTTCGATCGATTCAACTGCTTTTGCCAACCTTTCTTGAGAGACCACAAATGGATTAACACTATAGATGGTCACCTCTTCTAGCTCAAGAGAGAGATGATTTGTCATATATTCAAGTTTGGCAATTGTTTCTATCTCATCACCAAAAAATTCCAATCGTATAAATTCATCTTCAAAGTAGGCTGGAAATATATCTAATACATCCCCATTGACACGAAAATCACCACGATCAAAAAACTTATCATTTCTTTTATATCCCATTTCGACTAGTTTGAGTAACATAGCTCTTTGAGAATACTCTTGCCCTTGCTCCACTTTTTGGACATTTCTTTTATACTCTTCTGGATTACCCAAACCATAGTTAGCAGAAACAGAAGCAACACATATAATATCTTCAAAACTCAAAAGTGAAGAGGTGGTACTCAAACGCAGTCGCTCAAGCTCACTATTGATACTACTATCTTTTTCAATAAATAGATCACTACGAGGTATATACGCTTCTGGTTGATAATAATCATAATAAGAGATAAAATATTCTACATGATTATCAGGGAAAAATCCACGAAATTCTGAATATATTTGCGCCGCCAAAGTTTTATTATGAGTCATAATAAGGGTGGGCATTTGGGTAGCTTCTATCACTTTTGCCATAGTGTATGTCTTACCACTCCCTGTGACTCCAAGGAGAGTGTTATATTTGTTTCCACTCACTATACTTGCTGTGAGTTTTTCAATCGCTTCTGGCTGGTCTCCTGCTGGAGAATAAGGTGTGTGTACTTTGAATGGTGTCATGAGATGGATTATATCAGAATGTATTTATTTTTTTGATAAATATTGCAATGTGTAATATTTATGTAAGAACTACATTTGATTTGATGGACGACTACCTATATAGAGAGAAGGGAGATAAGACATTTTGACATTAAACCAATTATGAGATATATTACATCAATATCCGATGATATTCTAAGAAACCTGATTAGGTAAATTCATTTAATATTAGAATCTTAATAAAAGTATTGATACAAAATGCCATATAAAAATAAATAAAATAGAATAAGTTGCAAAATATATTTCATTAATGTATAATGCTTTAATATAAATTTAGATAAAATTCTCCATCCAAAAACTACAAGATTATTAGAAAGGAAATATAATGAGTATTCAAACATTAGATAAATTAAAAATATTTAAAGAGCGTTCATCAATTTTTCATTCTAAAAAAGCTGATTATAGTTATTGGAAAAAAGAAAATCATATTTTAAAAAGAAGACAAAAAATAGTAGAATTGGAAACAAACTTAGTAGCTATGAATAATCGAAAACTTCATAGATTGTTTTCATTATAAACTAACCTGATTCTATAGGAATGGATACTCCTTACGGTTTAGTAGAATTTAATCCAGACAATTTTACTTCCTATATCGCTCATAAAACAGATACATTTTTATCAAATATTAAAGCTAAGCCTCAAATAACTTATTTGTGTAATTATATAGATTACTTTATAAAAGATACTAATAAAAAGATTTATTTTATATATGAAAATGAATATATTGATAAACATTATATGGAAGATTATTCTTCTTACTATGTTAGATGTTTTAAGGAGTATAAAAAGACATCCTCTCGTCTACATTTTTTTTATACTGATATGGACTACGATAGTAGTAAAAAAGAATTGTCTAAAGCCCTAAATGGTGAAATGAATAATTTAATGAAAAATGAGCAATACTTAGGTTACATAGTTATTCGTCCGATACCTGAAACATTTTTAGCAAAAATTTGTTTGAAACCATATTATTTAGATAAAGATAGAAAAAGAAAATATATTATTACGAAAAGATATTCAGTATCATTATTTGGTATAAAACTTTCAATTGATTCAATTGCGTTTCAAGAACAAGATAAAGTAGTATCTGCATGTGCAACTACTTCAATATGGTCTTTTTTACATGCTCATCCTAAAAAGAATTTATCCGATTTACCTTCTCCAAATCTAATTACTAAGGGTGGTTATTCAAAGAATGATGGGGTTGAGAGGGAGTTTCCAAACTCTGGATTATCAATTGGGATGATTTGTAGTAGTTTAAATATAAATGGACTATCTCCAGAAAATTATAGTTTTATAGAGAATAGTGAAAATATTATTGAAAGAAAAGAACAAAAGAGATTTGAGTTATTCAAAGAATATATTCATGCTTACTGTTCAAGTGGATTACCTTTAATTTTAGGAGTTATGGTAAAAGATGCATCTACTAATCAGCAAAAAGGATTACATGCTGTAACAATACTTGGATATTCAATAGATAAAAAAGTACAAAGTCAATTCTCATCACATGGGTTAGATAAAATTTATGTTCACGATGATAGATTGGGACCTTTTTTAAAAGTAGTATTAAAGGATGAAACTTATGAGGTTGAATTAGAAATTAACAATACAGTTTCTCAACTAAGTACACCTAGAAAAGAAATTTATATCCCTGATACATTAATCATAGGTCTTTACCACAAAATTAGAATACCTTACTTAAATATAAAAAATACTGTAATTGATTTAATGAAATTATTTATAAAATATTTAAAGGAAATAGAGGAAGAAGAGATTGCTTCTGTGATATCTCAATTTAAATGGGATATACAAATCAAAGAAAATGTTAATTTAAAAGAAAGTATATTAAAAAATCAAAAAATCAAAAATAAAGAAGAATATTTAGTTAAGTCATTACCTAAATATATGTGGAGTGCAACGGCAATAATGGATGATTTGGAATTATTTGAAATGTTATTCGATGCTACTGATGTTGAGCAGGGGGATGTTTTTTTAGGTTTTGTATCATTAGAAGGTGAAGTTAGTGATTTTATAATTGATTATATATCTAAGTATTGTAAAGAAAAATATGATTTTAGTCCAAGTGATAATACTGCAAATAGTAGTTTTTTAGGTATTTTAAGAGCTTCAAGAGAAAAAGAGTCATCCTCAAATATTTTAAAAACATTGTTTGGCTATTTAAATATTCCAAAGAGAATTAAAGAACAAGAAATAGAAAATGATACAATTATCAATCAATGTGAAGTACGACTTAGTAAAAGACCTACTCCTATAGAATTTAAATTAGATAGTGAACTACCTTCTTGTTGGAAATATTATATATGGGTTGTAGATCAAGATGGTTGTTTATGTATAGGAAAAGAACTTAGTATAAAACCATTAGGTCATCCTACATTAACGGATGGTATGCCTGCTAGAATTGGTGGACAATTGATATATAATAAGGAAAAAAATGAATGGGAAGTTGATTTTATTTCAGGAAGATATTCAAGTGATTATACATATGAAGAAAAAATTGAATATTTAACTAATGTTATTACATATAAATTTAATGTTTATTTTCCAGAAAGTATATTTATGATATCAAAAAGTTGCTATACGGACTGCCAATAAGCTACTTACAAATTCTTCAATAACTTTTCCTAATAATGCACTATGAAAAATCAAACTAAATCAAATCTAAAATTACAAAGGCATATATCATAAAGGTATTGTAAATGATACGATGTATTATATCCCCCACTCACTATACTTGCTGTGAGTTTTTCAATCGCTTCTGGCTGGTCTCCTGCTGGAGAATAAGGTGTGTGTACTTTAAATTGTGTCATGAGATGGATTATATCAGATTTGAGGTTGTAGATAGATTTTAAAATATGTCGAAATAGTGATTTTTAAATAGAAAGTATACTATAATACAAAAAATTCAAGGAGTAATAATGACTGAGATAAAAGAGGAACTTAAAAAAATAATTTTGGAGATAATAATGCCAGAATCTGAAGAGTACTTAAAAGAGTTACACATAGAATATAAAGAGACAGTAATTCCAGAAGAGGAGAAAGAAACTATTCGAGATATGGAGTCTTTTCTTGTAGAACTTCAAAATATTTTACTAGCAATTGAACAAAATAAAATTACTGATGACGAAGCTCATGAAATATTTCAAAAAATCACTATTATGATTAATGAACATTCGAAAGAAGATCCTCTCGGACACTAAAGATGAGAAAGAGATTCAAATTTGTATTTAATACTTTTATGTTATAATTAATATTTATTCTAAAGTTTATTTTAAAGGCTACTAGTGAAAAAAGTTATATTATTTATATTTTTATGTGTTGCATTGACAGCTTCCACCACTCCAAATAATAGATTTACGCAAATAGAAAAAAAGTATATTGAATCACATACTTTCAAATTCGGGATGATTAGTGATTATTATCCTTTTAGTTTTAAAGAAGATGATACTATAAAGGGATTTTCATACGATTATATCAACTTAATAATGCAAAAAAGTGGATTACAAATAAAAGTGGAGATGGATAACTGGAGTCACACTCTTCAAAAATTTAAAATGCATCAAATTGATATGATAAATGGTATATCTTATAAAAAAAATAGAGAACCTTTTACGAACTTTTCCAAACCTTATTTTGAGATATCAAATGTAATTTTTGCGAGAAAAGGAGAGCTTACGAATTACAACGGTTTTGAATCATTAAAAGGAAAAAAAATCGGTATAACTAAAGATGTCTATTACTATAACCATATAAAATCTTTGGGAATTTTTGACCTTGTAGAGTTTAAAAATTCAAAAGATAAAATGAAAGCACTTGCGTATGAAAAAGTAGATGCAATATTTAATAATCTTATTAGTGGTCAACAATATATTAAGTATGCTGGTTATACAAATATAAAAATTCTTGATGAAATTGATAGTAATATAGTAAAAAAAGAAGATTTAAGAATAGGTATTGCAAAAGAGAACAAAATACTCTTTTCAATTATTAATAAATCTATGGTGAGTATTACAAGAGAAGAGAAAGAGAAGTTATATAACAAATGGTTTGCAGCAAAAGTTGAACCTAAACAGAGTAAAAATAATATTAGTTTTACAGATGAAGAAAAAAAATATCTCAAAGAAAAAAAACAGATCAATATGTGTACAGATCCAGACTCGATGCCATTAGAAAAAATTGAACATAACAAACATATTGGTCTAGCTTCTGATTATATTCAGCTTGTACAGAATAATATTGATATTCCTATTACACTTATCAAAACAAACAGTTGGGCTGAATCTATAAAAAAAGCAAAAAAAAGAGAATGTGATATATATTCGATGATTCCTATAACCAAAGAGCATAAAAAATATATGAATTTTACATCAGTATATTTAGATACTCCTATAGTCATAGCAACAAAAATAGATGAACAATTTATAGGTAATATTAGTCAAATATTAGATAAAAAGATTGGTATTGTAAAAGGTTATTCAATTGTCAATATTTTGAAAAACAAATATCCCAATCTTAATATTGTGGATGTTAATTCAGTGAATGATGGACTCAGACAAGTAGAAAATGGAAACATATTTGCTTTTATAGATAATTTGGCAACTATAAATTATGAAATAAAAAAAAGATTTAAAGATACAATTAAAGTTTCTGGAAGATTAGATACACGACTTGAGTATAGAATAGCCACAAGAAATGATGAACCTATTTTAAACGATATACTTGAAAAGATTATTATAAGTATAGATGCAAATGTAAAAGAAAAGATATTTCAAAAATGGATTAATTCTCCTAATAGGGAAAAAGTTATAGACTACAGACTTATTTGGTATATTTTAGCAGTAGCTTCAACACTCATCGCTTTATTTATCTATAGACAATACAGTTTAAAAAAAGCAAATAAAGATTTACAAATAGCAGTTGCCAACAAAACAAAAGATTTGCAAAAACTCAATGAAAGTTTAGCTATAAAAATAGAAGAAGAAGTGGAAAAGAATCTTTGTATTCAAAAAAAACTATTTAAATCTGAGAAGCTAGCAGCAATGGGTGAGATGATAGGAAATATAGCACATCAATGGAGACAACCATTGTCTGTTATATCGACAGGTTCTACAGGGATGATAATGCAAAAAGAGTTTGGAGTACTAGATGATAAGCAGTTTATCAAAACATGTAATACAATTAATGAAAATGCCCAATATTTATCACGAACTATAGATGATTTCCAAAACTTTATCAAAGGAGATAGAAGTAAAAAAATGTTTCGACTCAATTCGGAGATACATAGTTTTTTACAATTAGTCGATGGTACAATTAAAAAATATGATATTGCGGTGATCCAAAAAATGCAGGAGAATATACAAATAGATGGGTATGAAAATGAATTAACTCAGTGCTTTATAAATATATTTAATAATGCAAAAGATGCACTCAAGGATAATACAGTATCAACAGAAAAAAGATATATATTTATTGAGACATCTTTAGAAAATGAGACAGTGTGTATCGCTATAAAAGACAATGCTGGGGGAATACCTAATGATATAATTTCACATATTTTTGAACCCTATTTTACAACAAAACATCAAACACAAGGGACAGGCTTAGGACTTCATATGACCTACAATCTAATCGTAGATGGTATGAAAGGAAATATTGAAGCCACTAATATCTCTTATAAATATGAAGGCATAGAGTATCAAGGTGCAGAATTTATCATTTGTATCCCCATTAAATAAAAAAGATCTTGTTTCATAAAAAGAGTATTTTTTATTTGACAAGATCTAACAAAAAATTATAAGATGAATTAATTGAAGTAAATTTATCTTTTTCCACCCCTTTATATACATCAGGATGGTATTTTTTTGCCATATTTCTATACTGTTTTTTAATATCAGATTTTGTAAGTGTTTCAAGTGTACGGTCAGATTCAAAAAGATTAATAATATGCTTTTGAACAATATCTTCCTTTGAAAAACTCCCTTCTCCAAATTGCTTTTTGAACTCTGCTTGTTGTTTTTGTTTTTCAAGTTGATTAATGATAAATGTATAAAATATATTGTTTACAAGTAAAATGATCAAAAATGAAACTGTAAACCCAAAACCAAAAACTATCCAATTTCCGATGAAAAGAAAGAGTCCAAGCTTGTTGATAGTTTGCAAAGTTTTGACTTGAGTTTTTTTAGGAACTAACATCAAAGCATTAAAATATCGTATAATAATTATTATTTGTAGAAATAAAAGTATATACAATGGTAGATTGAGTGGAACTTTATTGATAGAGATATCAAACCACAATAGATAGAGTATTGGAAATGAACTATACAAAAAAAGAGAATGAAGTCTATTGGAAAAATTGTCCATTGTTTTATTGGGGAGTCTATTTTCTTTGATAAAAATCTTTTTTAAGAGTAAAAAAATAAGAGCAAAAAGTATGGCGAATGTTTTTTTTATCATAGTATGTTCACTTTATAAATTATTTTATTTGGAGTGTATCTGAAGATATCTTTATTTATTATGAGCAAATTATTTCCTTGTATTTATATATTTTGATTCTAAAATTATTTTTAAAAAGATAGATTAAAATTAGCATTTAGATTTTATTGGAACACGGATAATGAACTCTGCTCCTGTGTAGCTTTTCTCTTTATAGTTATAAGAAAGATTATCTACTTCTATAGTTCCACTCAAACCATCTACAATTAGATTGTAGGTCATATGAAGTCCTAAACCTGTTCCTTGAGATTGGTGTTTGGTTGTAAAATAAGGTTCAAATATTTTATTGATAATTTTGGGTGATATACCTAATGCATTATCTTTTATTTTTATGATAGCTGTATCATTTTTAAGTGAAGTTGTAATAAAAATAAGTTTTTCTTCAATCTTATTTTCTTCTAAAGCATCTTTTGCATTATTAAATATATTTATCAGACACTGCGTCAATTCATTTTCATAACTATCTATTTGTATATCTATTTGTAGATCGGTAATAACATTTATAGTACGACTTTTTATAGAACCTTCCACTAAGTTCAAAAAACTGTTGATAGTATTTTCTAAAAGAAATAATCTTTTGGTTCCATCCCCTTTGATAAAGTTTCTAAAATCATCTATAGTTCGTGATAAATATTGAGCATTGTCATTTATAGCTGTACATGTCTTATTAAAATGTGCATCAGATAAACATCCATATTCTTTTTGGAGCATCATTCCAGTAGCACCCGTAGAGATTACAGACAAAGGTTGTCTCCATTGATGAGCTATATTTCCTATCATATCACCCATAGCAGCTAATTTTGATTGTTCCATCAGTATTCTATCTTTTTCAAATACTTTTTTTGATTCGATAATAACTCTTTGTTCCAGATTTTCATTGAGTGTCTGAAGTTCTGCTGTTTTAGCATTTATCATTATCTCCAAATTTTCATTCAAATTCTTGAGTTTCACTCGTGATATAATCTCTTGTGTAATATCATGTAAGGTGATAATCACAACAGATTCATTGTTTTCCTCATCAATTAAAGATTCTGACACTTCTATTGAAAAATGATTTTTTTTACCATTTTGTTTGATAATAGCTTTATAATTTTTATTTGAATTTAAAAGAATATAACTAGTCCATCGTATATTATCGACAAAACTTCCTTGGATATATTCATCATTTGGTACATCATGTTCAAACATATCACATATACAACTATAATCTTGATTGAACTCTTTCAATGTATTGTAGTTGTTTAAAAATTTAAATAATTGAGTATTAGCATCTCTCATATTTTCACCGTCACTTACTATGATGATGTTAGGTTGGGCATCAAGGATTGCTCGGATAGATTTTTTTTGTTTTTCTTGCTTTTTGAGATTGTTGTGAAGATCAATATTAAGGGTATGCAAATTTTTACTATCTTCATTTATATTTTTGGATATGGCATAACCCAATAATAGAACAATGAAAATAATAACGACAATAAGAAGAATCTTAAGTTGTAAATATTTCATTTTATCATGTTCTATTTTTTTATTGAGTCTATTTAAAGCTATCTCTCCTTCATAGAGTAAACGCTGAATATTTTCTGACATTCTATTGAAAAATGCTGGTAAACTTTTGTAATATCTTCGTATTTTTCTTTCTATTTTTTCTTTTTCTTTTATTTTATTTTGTTTAAATAGAGTGTCTCTTTTCATGAGCATTGTATCAAGCTCATTCATCATAATTTTTATATCATCTAGTTTAGGCTCTATATCAATAGCTTCTATTGAAAATGATTCTTTTGTATCTTTTTTATAAGTAATTTTTTTAGTAGTGTTTAAGTGTCCTGCGATATTAAGATACACTTTTCGTTCGAGTATTCCCCCATTTTTAATAACAGCAAGAGAACTTTTTATAGTTTTTATAGAACTTTGAATATCATTTTTTATCAATATTCTAGATTTTTCAGATGTGGCTGTAGTCGCTAACTCACTGAATAATGTTCTTATTTTTATAATGTCATAGGTGATAAACTCACTAATACTCAATCTTGATTCAAGGTTTGTTGTTTTTTTGTCAAGATTATAAATCAGTTGTGTAAACACTTGATTGAGAGAAAATAATACTATAAACCCTAAAAGAAAAACGATAATAAGATAAATAAGTTTTTTTACAGTATGGTTGTTTTTTGTTTTCATAGTGAACTTATCTAAATCCGTACTTTTTCATAATTTTTTCCCCTTCTCTTGAAGCGGCTAAATTCATATAGTCCTTTGCGATTGTAGGATATTTTGAAAAACTTAATAAGTTTATCATTAATTTTTTTCGAGGAGCATATTTTTCATCTATTTCAATTATATCAATATACTTACTATTTTCTGACCAAAATGCTGTTGCTCTCCAATTTATAGTGATATCTACTTTTTTATCTCGAAGTGCAATATTAAGATTTCGAGAATCAGTTCCTATTTTTACTGCCAAATCATATGCTTCTTCAAAGTATTCTTCCCCTTTATACTTGAAAAAGATCTTTTTTGTCATCCTTCCTATACTTCCACTTTTAGGATTACACAAAATGGTATTTATATTTTCATCTATAATACTGTCAAGATTTTTGATATTTTTAGGATTCCCTTTTTGGACAAAAATCGCTGCTTTATTAAAACCTATATATTTATTTTCTAAAAGATAACCATCTTTCAAATTACTTTTTATATAACTTGTAGATCCAGGAAGATACAAGTCACCTTTTTTAGAATAAGACAAAGACTCATAAAGATCTTTTGATCCACCTTGAATAATTTTTATCACGCAATTATGTTTTTTTTCAATAATTTTCGCCATCTCTACCATAGGTTTTACCATAGTAATTCCACAATAAAATAACAAAACAGGTTTTGAAGAAGCGATACTCAATGTTGTAAATGTGATGATTAATAATGATATAATTTTCTTCATAAGAATCCTTTGTAGTATTATATTTTATCAAAATTTCATGTAATTTTTAATTATATTAAATAATTTTTGAGTATGATAGTAGTAAATTAAGAAATGAAAAAGGGAAAGTTAATTTATAGATAGGTATTAAAACCATCTATAAATAAAATAAATTACATATACTTTTTAAGTACATCGGGAATAGTGATAGTACCATCTTCATTTTGATAGTTTTCCATCACAGCTACCATTGTTCTTCCTACTGCTAAACTAGAACCATTTAAAGTATGACAAAGTGAATTTTTCTTTCCATCTTTATATCTTATTTTTGCTCGTCTTGCTTGAAATTCTCTTGTATTCGAAATAGATGATATCTCTCTATAGGCATTTTGTCCTGGTAACCACACTTCTAAATCGATAGTTGTCGCAGCACTAAATCCTAAGTCACCTGTACACAATTGTACTTTTTGATGTGGTAACCCTAATGATGTCAATAAATCACTTGCACAATTGACCATTTTTTCAAATACTTCTGCTGATTGTTCTGGAGTAGTAATCGCAACCATCTCTACTTTGTCAAACTGATGTTGTCGTATCATTCCTCTTGTATCTCGTCCTGCACTTCCAGCTTCTTTTCTAAAACATGGTGTGTATGAAGTAAGAAGCATCGGAAGTTCCTCTTTTTCTACTATCTCATCGTTGTAAAGATTAGTCAAACACACTTCTGCTGTAGGAATAAGATATAACTCTTCCCCTTCGATTTTAAACAGATCATCACCAAATTTAGGTAATTGACCTGTCCCCTCTAAAGTATTTCTATTTGCCATAAAAGGGACATACCACTCCTCAAAACCTCTTTCTCTATTGAAGTCTAAAAAGTAATTGATCAAAGCTCTTTCTAGTCTAGCTCCAATACCTCGAAGTGCTGCAAATCTTGATTTTGCTAGTTTTACCCCTCTTGCAAAATCAATCATTCCATTGTTTTCACCAAGTTCCCAATGCTCTTTTGGTTCAAATGTAAAAGATGGTTTTTCTCCAATAGTTGAAAGTACTACATTTTCACTTTCATCAGCCCCTAAAGGTACATTTTCATCAGGAAGATTTGGGATACCCATAGCGATATTTTGCATTATAGCTTCTATATCTCTTACTTCATCTTCAAGCTCTTGTTTGGTTTGTTTTAATTTTCCTATCTCTTCTTGAAGAGGAGCTATATCCTTACCCTCTTTTTTATAGGCACCAAATTGTTGAGAAAGTTTTTTTTGCTCTGCTTGACTAGACTCCATCGCTTTTCTTTTTTCTTTTGCTGTTTCTACTTGTGTTTTTAAATCAGATAAAATCTCTGCTGTCACACCTTTTTTTGCTAAAGCAATACTTACTGCTTCAAAATCTTTTTGTAAAAGTTTTATATCTATCATTTGTTTTCCTCTTAAATTGTTTTTTGTATTATTTGGTTTATCTCTTCTTTTTTTACAAAATCAGAACCCATACTCACTATGAATTGACTCGCTTCTGCAACTGTTAATGTTGTTTCTTTTATTTTACTTTTGTCTACGATGACTGTATAACCACTAGTAGGATTTGGACTAGTGGGTACAAAGAGTACTAGAACATTTTCATACTTACTTAGTACATACGCAGGTACCCATAGATCATTTTTTGGATACTCTACGAGTACAACCTCTTTTTTATCATCTTTACTATTTGGTTTAAATAACTCAGTGATTTTTTTGATTATTGAATATATTGTTCCAATTGCAGGAACTTTTTCTAATAATCTATCTATTATAGAAACAAGATAAGATTTTCCAGCTCTTTCAATAGAAGAGCCAATAAGTGCTAAAATGATAATGATTAAAATAAATAATCCTATAGTATATAAAGGACTATTTGTATATGATGATACAAAATCAAAAAGTTTTTTACTAATTGAATTTACCCAAAAGATCAACTGAACTACAACTAATAAGGGAATGAGTGCTAAAGCTCCTAAAAAAATATATCTCATTAATTGTTTCATCTATTACTCCATAAAATTTTGCTATTATATCGAAAATATACTAAGGATAAATTTGTGAGAATATTAAGTGGAATACAACCAAGTGGTACACTGCATATAGGTAATTATTTTGGGATGATTAAAAAGATGATCGAATCACAAAATGATGG
>Ga0193961_1000061_pt1 | contig 42587 bp, 34 predicted proteins | sample FB_4_MG_FD_140371 | JGI IMG/M metagenome (GOLD analysis project Ga0193961, IMG submission 140371) | Microbial mat bacterial communities from the Broadkill River, Lewes, Delaware, United States - FB_4_MG | ecosystem: Environmental > Aquatic > Freshwater > River > Microbial mats | place: USA...
AAACAAAAGCTGCGTGCAGGCGATATTTTAGGAGCACTGACCCGCAATAGCGACATCGATGGTAAGGCCGTTGGCAAGATTCATATTTTTGACCAGTGCGCCTATGTGGCAGTGAGCCGGAAGGTACTGGCCAGCGCGCTGGAAACACTCGAAACAGGAAAACTCAAAGGCCGTTCATTTCGCGTCAGACATATTCGCGGCTAATGAGCTTAGCTCTCTACAGGCTATATCGATAACTATAATGGCAATAATCGCCACAATAGCCAGATAGATCGGGCGACTCACAGGGCCGCCCAATAACTTTCTTAAAGGTAGATTATACTGTCTGGCTTGCCAGATACTCGCTATAAGTACCTTTAAAGCTCACTAACTGTTTATCTTTAATTTCGATAATATGAGTGGCTAATGACGATACAAATTCGCGATCATGACTGACAAACAACAAGGTGCCGTCGTAGTGTTCAAGTGCGAGGTTAAGTGCCTCAATCGATTCCATATCTAGGTGGTTAGTGGGCTCGTCCATTAACAGTGCGTTGGTATCCATCATCATCAGTTTGCCAAATAACAAACGGTTTTTCTCACCCCCTGAGCACACGCTGACTTGCTTGGCAAAGTCATCAGCAGAAAAGAGTAGCCGGCCGAGTGTTGCACGTACTATTTGATCATCGTGATTGGGTTTACGCCACTGGCTCATCCAATCAAACAAGTTGATTTCACCTGTAAACTCAGCCGCACTGTCTTGGGGGCAATAGCCTAAGCTTGCATTCTCTGCCCACTTAATACTACCTGATTGCGCACTAAGTTCGCCCATTAAACAGCGCAGTAATGTCGTTTTACCCGCGCCATTTTCACCAATAATGGCAATGCGCTCTCCCGCATCGATAATTAAATCGACGTTATCAAACAATAACTCACCCTCAAAACCGTGGCCAAGATTTTCAATAGTAACGGCTTGGCGGTGTAGTTTTTTCTCTTGTTTAAAACGAATATAAGGGCTTACACGACTTGATGGTTTGATCTCGTCAAGTTTGATTTTTTCAAGCTGCTTCGCGCGTGAGGTTGCCTGCTTTGCCTTGGAGGCATTGGCTGAAAAGCGGCTAACAAACTGTTGTAAATCGGCAATTTGCGCACTCTTTTTACTGTTTTCTGATTGTAAGCGCTCGCGGGCTTGGGTCGATGCACGCATAAAGTCATCGTAGTTACCAGGGTAGACCCGCAATTCACCATAATCGATATCGGCCATATGAGTACAGACCGCGTTTAGAAAATGGCGATCATGAGAGATAATCACCATAGTACTGCTGCGCTCATTTAAAAAGGCTTCTAGCCAACGAATGGTGTTGATATCGAGGTTGTTTGTTGGCTCATCAAGCAGCAGAATATCCGGGTCTGAAAACAGTGCCTGAGCCAGTAATACGCGCAATTTCCAACCCGGTGCTACCTCACTCATCAAACCATAATGCAGTTCAAGGTCGATACCTGCACCGAGTAAAATCTCACCTGCTCGGCTTTCAGCACTGTAGCCATCCATTTCTGCAAACTGGGTTTCTAGCTCGGCGACCTGCATGCCCTCTTCTTCTGACATCTCAGGCAGGCTATAAATACGATCGCGCTCTTGTTTAATCGCCCAAAGGTCGGTATGCCCCATTATCACAGTATCGATAACGCTGTATTGCTCAAAAGCAAACTGATCCTGATGCAATTTACCAATGCGTTCATTGGGTGTAATTGCTACATTGCCCGCACTGGGCGCCAGGCTGCCATCGAGAATCTTCATAAATGTGGATTTACCACAACCATTAGCGCCAATTAGGCCGTAGCGGTTGCCGTTACCAAATTTAACGGAAATATTTTCAAACAGCGGTTTAGCCGCAAACTGCATAGTGATATTGGCGGTTGAAATCAAAGGGGGCGTCCTACAACTATCGATACATCGGGAGGGTTAAAAAGGCGCTACTATAGAGGGTTATTGTGTATAGGTCGAGCAAAAACGTGCCTTTGCTGTATGACTTAAATAAGAATACAGCGCTTTTATCACTTTGACGCTCCAAGCGTGCAGGATATTATCGTGAGGTATCAACACTCATCATCAAAAACCCAGAAAAGGCCGCATTAGACGGAGACAGGGTTTTACTGACACTCTTTTTACCGTTATTGATCAACTGGCGGTAACGGCGATAAAAATCCCACGTCGGTGCGGGTTTATATACAGGCTCAACCAACTCAAAGTGACGCAAAATACCCTTGGCGGTTGTTGGCTTTACAAAAACCTCTTTTGTGGGTGCATAGTAGGCGGGAATAATCGTCACTAAACTCCATTTGGCCAGCTTTTCTGTTTTCAGTAAATCGACCATACCTTCAAAACCACGCTGTTGCTTACCGTGCAGCAATTGGCTTAGGCAATCAACCAAAAATGCCTTGTCATTATCATTGAGGCTTTTGACAAAATCGCGAAATTTTGGTTTTTCAAACATCGATACCATAGACGAGCGACTAATAACTTTGACCATATTATCAGCAGTGACGTGGTAGTTGGCACAGGCCGTCTTAGAAAAACACTCCTGAGATAATGCCGTCATCGCCGCCATACGGTGCTTTTTAGCGATTTTGAGCATCTCTGGATCATCAAAACCTTGTGGGTAACGCAGTAAAAAGTCGCCTTCAAGCTGTTTGAGTCGGTGTTTATCCAGTGTGTTATCCATAAAAAGCCTATCAAAGAGTCTGTGCAGTACTGTATATGATTGCCCCAGAGAGTAAATTTACGACCAACACCGTCGTCTATATGCTCATATAAACTATGCTCATATAAACAACGATTGATGCCATCGCCCGTTAAACGGTTATTGTTTTATCGCAAATAGGTGGCACTCGCAAGCCGTTTATTTTATCGCTAGAGCTAATCGTGACTAACCGCTTGTATTTTAAAGAAAGCCCCCACACTATGAACATACTGTCTCTACGCATAAGGCGATTATGAATACAACTCCCTCCTCTACAGGCTTGGCAACACTGAAAGGGCTCTGGCCCTTTTTTAAACCTTACCGCTTAGTGCTGGTAGGCGCTGGACTAGCCCTGCTGGTAACCGCCGGGTTGAGCTTATCTCTGGGGCAAGCGGTACGGCTTGTCGTTGATGATGGCTTTATTAGTGGCTCGCTAGAGCAACTCAACCAGACACTACTGATCTTTCTCGCCGTTATTGTATTAATGTCTGTGGGCACCTTTGTGCGTTTCTATCTAGTCACTTGGCTCGGTGAGAGAGTGACAGCCGATGTCCGTATGGCTGTATTTAACCACCTTATTACACTTGAGCCCAATTACTTTGAAACTAATCGCTCGGGCGAGCTAATGAGCCGCTTAACAACAGATACTACACTGCTACAATCTATCATTGGCTCAAGTGTCAGCTTTGCCTTGCGCTCATTTGTAATGATGCTTGGCGGTCTTGTGATGCTGTTGCTCACTAACGCTGCGCTAACACTTGTTGTGTTTGGGGCTGTACCTATTGTTATGCTGCCGATTATTATCTTTGGCAAACGTGTACGCAGGCTTGCTCGCGACAGCCAAGACAGAGTCGCCGATGTCGGTACTTATGCCGGCGAAATACTACAACAAATTAAAACAGTACAAAGTTATACCCGCGAGACGGCCGAACAGTCAGCTTTTGCTGCTGAGGTACAAAATGCCTTTCATGTCGCTAAGCGGCGCATCGTTAATCGTGGTTTGCTGACCGCATTAGTGATGCTGTTTGCTTTCTCTGCAATCGGCATCATGATTTATATGGGCGCTAGTGATGTGCTCGACGGCTCAATGAGTGGTGGGCAACTTGCCGCATTTGTTTTTTATGCCGTGCTCGTAGCCAGTGGTGTTGCGGCAGTCTCTGAGGTACTCGGTGAGTTGCAACGCGCAGCCGGTGCCACTGAACGCCTGCTAGAGTTACTACAAGTCACACCCACTATAGCAACGCCGGCCACCACAAGCCATGAGCAGCCGCAGGCGCAATATCATCTTCAATTTACAGCGGTGAATTTTAGCTACCCTAGCCGCCCTGATACACTAGCACTTAATGCACTCTCACTGAAGATTAAACGCGGTGAAACCATTGCGATTGTCGGCACCAGCGGCGCGGGCAAAAGTACACTGTTTGAATTACTACAGCGCTTTTATGATCCACAACAGGGCGACATTCGTTTAAATGGTACACCACTGACAACGCTCGAACTCAGCACTTTGCGACAATCTATGGCATTAGTGCCCCAACAACCAACGCTTTTTAGCGCAGATGTATTACACAATATTGGTTACGGCAAGCCCGGTGCCAGCGAAGCTGACATTATTCAAGCAGCAAAATCTGCACATGCCCACGAATTTATTGAGAAATTACCCGAGCAGTATGGCAGCTTTTTGGGCGAGCGAGGTGTGCGCTTAAGTGGCGGCCAAAAACAACGTCTGGTGATTGCCCGCGCTATACTCAATGACCCCGATATTCTATTGCTCGATGAGGCAACCAGTGCACTGGATGCTGAAAGTGAACGCTGGGTACAAGACGCGCTCAATACATTGATGAAAAATCGCACCACTCTAATTATCGCACACAGATTAGCCACTATTGTTCATGCTGATCGTATTGTGGTGATGGAGGCCGGGAAAATCGTCGCCGAAGGGTCACACCACGCATTGCTGGTATCATCGCCATTGTACCAAAAGCTAGCCGCACTACAGTTTGGACACCAAGATAAAGCCCTATAATGAAAGTTAAGTAACCAAAAAAGATACATGAAAAGGGCGCGATACTATCGCGCCCTTTTCATTGTTATTACCTATGTATTGTCTACGAACTAACGGTATACATTCAAGTACGAGCATTATGTTTTACTGGGCATACTCCCGTTGGCGTATACATTAATCACTGGTCGCACCACTTTACCATCAGCACCTAATACAAGGATAAGCATCGCTGATAAAATAGGAATATGACCAATTAATTCATGTAATCCTAAAATTATGGATGTTAAGGTAAAGCAAAATAATACACACAGAGCAACAAAGCGCCTAGAAATATTAAACACCAACAATAAACCAAAACACATTTCAGCAACACCGGCTGAGAAAACAAAGTGAAGGTCGGTAAAGCTCTCTAACCCTAGCAGATACATAAAATTAAAACTGGGGTTTTCCCTTAAAAACTCGACCCCTAAACCGGGCTCTAAAAACTTATTGTGCACGGCCAATACAATAAGCTGCAAACCAACACCAATACTCAGCACCCGAGTGACAGCACAATAACAACTAAATTGTGCAAAGTAATGCTTTCTAACGTAGTCTAAATAACCGTGTTTATCGGCACCAATAATTAAAAAGCAGATCACAATTGCCAAAAACTCTACTGCGTAATCGATCGACAGTTCAAGCCCAAAAACTACCGCAACAAAAATCGTGAGTACCAGTAGCGATAACGAAAATATTATCTCACTAAAAGCGAGGCAAACAACTACGACTGCTTGCAACACCACACCAGCCTGCGTCTCAAGCGGTAAGTTAGGTGCAACAAAAATATCAGTGAGCATATTGCCAATAAACATCACAGCAATACTGCCCTTTAAAATATCCCACTCAAAACCACGCCAAAACAGTGCGCGCTGTAATAACAAATGCGCTAAACGATGGCGTGCACTAAAACGATCGATCAAATAGCACGCTAAACAATAGAGAAACCCACCCATTGCGATTAGTAGTGTAATCAAATCAAAAGGAAAGCTGATATCTTTTAAATTTTGATCTTCGACAAACCACCTGACATGAGCAGAACAATCGGCAGCCACAAACAGTGACGCCACTAAAAAAGTATAATTTATATAACGCATATCACATCTCCCTTAAAAAACACTATAATTAAACCATTTACTCATTAACAAAAAATACTTTTTAACAATAATACCAACCCGATTCTGTTTGCATTTTACAAACAACAGCTCGGCCAAAACGAATGCCAACAAGCTAACTATCGGGTATATACTGAGGAACTTTCAAACAACCGGAAGAGAAATGTCAAAAGCAAAACTAATAAATGCCATCTATAGATGCGTATATTCGGCAACAATTGCGACACTTGCATTGCCAATGACATTTAAACCCTATAAAAAACGTTACCATTAATATCCATTTAACATTCAGCTTACATTTTTAACTGTCATTCAAGTACGGGCTTTAAATAGCGCGCGCATTGTCATTGATAGTTAACCTGACAGTCAAGCCATAACTAAAGACTGTGACTTTAGCTCAATACAGTAGCTCAATACGGTATACGGTCACTCACTACATTTAAACAACACAAAATATTGTGTTTTCTCATCAGGTCTATCATGCCGGTTCAAACAAGCTATTACTCAATAATCAAACTTGAATACAATGATTCACACTGTTAACAACACATCTGGATTAATGTATGATTGACAAATTAAATTATCCACTACCTGCAAACAATCACAACTACTCTTAATCATTACAAAGACATTAACCGCTAACCACAAAACAACAACCACTAATCATAATAGTTCTTTGTAGCTATTGTGTTTAAAAAACAATTCCGCCTAAATCAATTCAATTGAACTATTCGACCCTGTAAAGCGTACTTGTATTTAATTTATAGTGATAGTAATATTTTTTTACACTGAATGTATCTTTATCACTGGAAAAAACTTATTTTAAGAAAATCGCACAAAATAATTGATACAAATACAATATAGACACAAAACAGATACCAAATACCAACAAACAGCTCATTTCATAACGGCACATAATTCATCCATAAACTTGAGAAGTAGATTGAATAATGCATATCTCATTCTTACAATTACAAACACTCAACACCGTCGTTAAAGAAGGAAGCTTTCAAGCCGGCGCTAAAAAACTTAATAAAACACACCCCGGTCTTATTAAATCCATTAAAAATTTAGAAGACGCACTAGGGTTTTCTCTGTTCTGCCGCGAGGGGTATCGGCCTGAATTAACCGATGAAGGCAAAGTAGTCTACGATTACTCCCAGCGAATACTGCACCTATTAGAAGAGTTAAAAAGTGAATCAGAAGCACTCAAAAGCAATGCCAAGCCAGAGATTACAATTGCTATTGGGGATATAACACCCGATGAGTCTTACATTAATACGATCAATTTATTTTTACAGGAGAATAAAGCAGTTACTGTTCATCTGTTAAAAGAAAACATTTATGGCCCTAATGAGCGATTATTAGCCTCTGATGCCGATTTAATTATTCATCACATTGACAATTCAAACCTTAATATAGAATATAAAGAGCTATCTAAAGTCAATATCATTCCTGTCATCTCACCCAAACTTCTTAAGACCAATGATATAGAGAGCCTAACCTATCAAGATCTTAGCCATTTTACTCAATGTGTAATACGCGACACCAGTAATACCAACAATTTGAACAATTACTTTATTATTGAAGATGCTGACAATATAACCGTATATGACCAACACACTAAAAAAAGCCTCATTACCAGTGGTGCCTGTTGGGGCCATATGCCTGATTATATTGTTAAACAGGAACTTATTGATGGAACACTCATTTCATTAAAAAATCAGCATATGAAAGGGAAAGAGTTTGACATTGTTTGTGCCAGATTAAAAAAATACAGCCATAAACCCATAGAGAACACATTGTGGGATCTATTCTAGAGCACTATTAAATAAAGCAAGCGATGAAGCAGCCGCACTTAGGTGATAGACCTAAGTGGCTATTTTTCACTAACTATCGTTAAGAGATGCTAAACATCCATCTCTTCTACACGACGACAAAGCAACCATTTAATGTTACTGTCATATAAAGCCTTTATTGTTCTCCAATATGAAAATATTGACTACTTTATTGCTAATGCTTTTGCTGGTAACCGCCTGCTCAATAACCACCTATACGGATATCTGGCCAGAAAACATTCCCTCTCGTAACTACTTCACACACTATTATGCCCAAGATAAAGCACACCAGAATGTGCTGAGCCAAGATGACTATTTAACCTGGGTACATCGATTTTATTTTGGGTGGAAGCTCTACAAACGAGGTTGGCTACAGACTACAGACGAGCTAAAAAAAACACTATCTACTGTACCAGAGCAGCAACTGGCGGCTCAAAAAATGTACGAACTTGGGCGACTAGTGGCTCCTGAGTGGGCAAAAAATACGCGCTATCGTGTTATTAATACACGACACATCAGTATTTGGGGCGTCAGCTTAACTGAATCGATCAACCAAGGGGAGCAACTAATGATGCTTGACAGCATCAGCCGCGATGTCGATGCGCTGCTTGCAGGTACACTACAGCCACGCGATATTGACTATGATCGTTACTATCAATATGAAGAAGAGCCCTTTTAAAGCTAAAATGCAATACCTCACTTCGTTAAAAAAGAGCCACTCTAGATAAGTGATAACACCAGCGAAGTGTTACACCAAAATTATAACACCTGCCCACAAGTTAATATCTAATATACACTTATAATAAAGGAATCTCTGATTAACCTCGAATGACTTCTGCGTGAGTCTACAATCCGTTTAGGCAAGGCGGGCTTTGCAGCTAATGGCGTCGTCCTTAGCAAGAAGTCCAACACCGCATAAACGGGTTTTAGCCACGCCCTTCGGGGCCGACAGGCGTTATCCGAGGTTCCTAAATACTGAGTGAAGGCCTATACTCAGTAACGCACCTTATACCTCCTTATCGCTATTGACATTACTTATCTTTGCCAATGTGTATGGATAAAAACAGGTATTTAATCATGAACCTTATGCGTATACCCTCTTACTCGCCATCGTTTAATAATATCGGTAAGCACCGGTAGCAGTAGCATTACAATAGCGATAATTATTATGCTTCTTGTCATTGGCCGTTCCCATAGAAAGGCCATGCTGCCATCATGAATAGATAATGCACGACTTAAATTATTTTCCATAATCCCGCCTAAAATAAAGCCTAACAGCATCGGCGCCATTGGAAAATCTAAGATTCTAAGCACAATGGCAACCACCGTAATCACTACCATCATATAAATATCAACATTATTAAAACTCACGAGATAAACACCCGTGATAGAGAAAAATAATATAAGCGGGATCAATATCTTAGATGGGATAGCCAGTAATTTAGAAATATAGGGGATTAACGGTAAATTTAAAATCAGCAATACTAAATTGCCAAAATACATCGAAATAATAACTGACCAAAAAATATCAGGGTTATCGATAAACAAACGTGGCCCAGGTTGAATACCATAAGCAATTAACGCACCTAACATAATAGCGGTAGTCCCAGAGCCAGGAATACCTAACGTCAACAACGGTACAAATGAGCCGGTTGAGGCGGCATTATTGGCTGACTCTGGTGCGGCCAGCCCTCTTAAAGCACCTTGGCCAAATTGCAATTTGTCTTTCGCTGAGGCAAGGCTGCGCTCAAATCCATAGGCGAGAAAAGACGCAATAGTAGCGCCAGCACCGGGTAGTACTCCAACAAGAAAACCAAATATAGAGCTGCGTGTAACCGTAGGTGCGATGTGTTTAATTTCAGCTTTAGTCAATGCCATACTGCCAAGAGTGTTCATATCAGTACTGTTATTATCTTGCAGATGTTCACTTTTCATTACCGAAATAATGACTTCAGCCAATGCAAATGTTGCCATTGCTAACAGTAAAAAGCTAATGCCATCGATTAGATCAACACTGCCAAATGTAAAACGTGGAATACCCGATGTAACATCAGTACCCACAGTGGCAATCATCAAACCAAAGACCGACATCAATAATGCTTTAATCATTTTACCTTTACCAGAAAAAGCAGCAACGGCGGTAAAGCCTAATAGCATTAATGCAAAATAATCGCTAGAGCGAAAACTTAATGAAACCGACGCTAGTGCCGGAGCGGCAAACAATAATATAATAGCGCCAATAGTGCCACCGGTAAAAGATGAATAAGCCGCTATTGCCAAGGCTTTACCGGCTTGCTGTTTACGCGCTAATGGGTAGCCATCAAAAGAGGTCACAACTGTACTTGCACAACCAGGTGCATTAATTAAAATTGATGAAGTTGAACCACCAAATACAGCGCCATAATAAACACCAGCCATTAAAATAATACCCGACGAAGGATCAAGCCCATAGGTAACAGGAATCATCAAGGCAACGGCTGATACAGGCCCTAAGCCGGGCAGCATACCAATAAATGTGCCGGCAAAGCAGCCCACAATAACCATTAATAAATTAAAAGGCATAACCGCTGTTGTAATGCCTGTAACAATACCATCTAACATAGTGTTAATGCCCCAAAAATAAAGTAAATAATTGCCCAGGTGCTAAATAAACACCTAATAAAACCGATAAAATAAACCAAATAACAACGGCAAATATACCTGCAATCAACAGTATCATTTTAATGCGTCGCTCACCTAGCAACCAAAAACCGAGGCTTAAAAACGCTATAGTTGATACTAAAAAACCCACCCAGGTTAGAGAAAATGCAAACATTACAATTAAGAAAAGCAACTTGATCACTAGCGAGAACCGATAACCCACCAAATCAATTCTATCGTGAAAATCTCTTTTAGCGCTAACAATCAATGCGCACGATAAGAGACCACTTAAAATGGCCAACATATTAGGCAATGTTTGTGCATTAAAGGATTGGTATTCATCACCGGGCATCAATGCAATATCACGTGCATAATAGCCATAAACAAGAGAAAAACATAAAAATAATAGACCGCCAACTTGGTCCCGGCTAATTGTAAACATATAACACCCAAGAATTAAAAAGTAATGTAAATCCCTTTACTAAAAAAGCTATTTCATAAAGCCAAGCTCTAACAATAATGCCTTCATTGTGGTTTCTTGATTTTCTAAAAACTGAACAAATTGATCATCGGGTTTAAATATTTCACTCCAGCCATAGCGTGCCTGAACCTCTTTCCAGGCAGCGGTTTTGTACATTGCCTGTAACAGTGATATGTACTTCTCTTTATCGGCAGCTGGTAAGCCCGGTCTTGCAAAAAATCCACGCCAGTTTGTAAATGCCGTATCAATACCTAATTCTTTGAGTGTTGGAATATGTGTGGCACTGTGAGAACGTTGCTCACCTGTCATTGCTAAAATACGCACCTCACCGGCACTCTCTAATGCAAGTGCCTCACTTAAGCCTGTTGATAATATATCGACCTCACCTGACAACAAGCCTGCCATTGCCTTACCACCGGCATCATAAGCGACATAGCGAAGTTGTGTAGGCTCGCCGCCGGCAGCCTTAATAGCCATAGCCGGGACCAAATGATCCATACTGCCACGAGGTGAACCACCGGCAAATTTAACCGCTGAGGGGGTTTTCTTAAACGCAGCCACTACCTCAGTAAAATGTTGAAAAGACGAATCACTTTTAACAACAAAGGCACCGTAATCACCAATAGTGGCGGCTACTGGTGTTAAATCACGAAAGGATTGAGGGAATACGTTATATAAATAGCGCACAACAATAGGCGTTGAATTGACCATCAGTGTATGTTTATTTTGCTGTTTAGCCGTTTCAATTAAATGGGCAATTGCCTTACCGCCACCACCACCTGACATATTTTCATAAGACGCAGATTTAAGTAAACCCGACTTAGTCAGTGCCTCACCCACACCTCTGGCAGTCGTATCCCACCCACCGCCAGCGCCACCGGGAATTAAAAAGTGGATCTCTTCTACAGTTTTCGCATGACCTAACAAACTAATACCTAAGCAAGTGATAGCCAAAACCGTACGTAAAATGGATTGTGTGCCTATAGGAACAGAGAAGAACATAATATTATCCTTTATTGTATGAGGCACTAAAGCCTCTTTAATTATTATCAGTAAAGACCAGTCTAACTAAGCGACTAACTAGGTATAAAGGTTCTATACTTAAAATGTTTTCAAAGCATTAAAGTGATTTAATTTATAGAATTGATTTTGTTCATATTATTCACGAGCGTTTTGTCATGTATTTGCCTATAATCACCCCATAATGAGACATAATAACGATAACAATGATGCAACCTCGTCTATTAATTTTTAACAGGCTAAAGATACGCAGCCGAATGATCCTAATACTAGGAGTAATGACACTCCTGCAAACGGGCTTTATTGGCCTGTTTGCCGTGCACTATTTGCAGCAATCACTCAATGAACAAATTGGTCAACGAGCATTAGATGTCGCCAATACTATTGCCTCAACACCTGAAATAATCACCGCAATCAAACAAAAAAATAGTCAGTTTTTACAACCACTAAGCCTTGCACTTGCCAGCACTATAGAGGCTCGATTCGTGGTTATCGGTGACAGGCATGGTGAGCGCTTAGCGCACCCTAACGCCAGTAAAATTGGGTTGTTTATGCACGACGATGAAGGTGATGACAATGCCGAGGCATTAATTAATGGCAATAGCTATATATCTAAAGCCCTCGGTAGCCTTGGTTGGTCAGTGCGAGGAAAAGCCCCAGTTTACGATAGAGAAAAGCAACACATTATTGGCATTGTTTCAGTGGGTTATCATCTTGATAAAGTAGAAGAAATTATCCAACGATACCTGTTAACGTTGATTATTGTTATTATTTTATCGTTTATCTTTAGTGCTGTGATTGCTATTGGCTTTGCCAATCACTTTAAAAAAGCTATTTTAGGTTTAGAACCCGAACAAATTGCGCGTCTGTTTGATGAACAAAAAGCAATACTCGAATCAGTAAGAGAAGGGATTATTGCTATCAATAATCAAGGCCATATCACCACAGCTAATAAGACAGCGATTAAAACCCTAGATCTACCCGAAGACAGTCAAGTGATAGGTCGACGCATTGATGAAATCTTACACGACAGCTCAATTCTCGATGTACTTAAAACAGGCACACCCCAATTTGATCAAGAAGTATGGCACAATAATCACAATTTAATCGCCAACCGATTACCCTTAACACAAGGCAATACTATCACCGGTGTTGTTTCAAGCTTTAGACGTAAAGATGAATTACATTTGGTGAGTCAAAAACTGACTCGCATTCAACAATATGCCGATAGCCTTAGAAGCCAAGCCCATGAGTATTCGAATAAATTGCATACCATAGCAGGCTTAATACAAATTGGCGCCAGCGCAGAAGCACTTGAACTTATCGGTCAAGAAAGCCAAGCACATCAAGCATTAATACACCTGCTCATTAATGCCGTGCCAGACCCTATTATTGCGGGCTGTTTATTAGGAAAATATAATCGCGCCCGCGAATTGGGGCTGCATTTAGTGATCGATGATGAAAGCCATATGAGTGCGATACCCGAGCAGCTACCACGCGAACAGCTCGTGAGTATTCTTGGCAATTTAATTGACAATGCTCTAGAGGCAACACTGGATAATAAAGGCATAGGCGGTAAAGTAACTTTATCAATGACTGATTTAGGGCACGATTTAATCTTTGAAGTTGAAGACCAAGGTCCAGGTATTGCACAAGCAATAGAACAAAGAATATTTGATAAAGGTGTATCGAGTAAAACCGAGTCTGGTCACGGTATTGGTTTACACATTGTAAAAAAACTATTAGCCAGTTTAAATGGTACTATTACCTTGCACCAAGAAAAAAACAAAGGTAGCCGTTTTACTATTTACATACCTAAAAATAATACTACAACCACTATAAATACGACTAATAATGAATAAAATTAATGTTATTATTGCCGAAGACGATATAAAAATTGCAGAAATTCAACAGCGATTTTTAGAAAAAATAGAAGGTTTTGAATTGGTAGGCATTGCCCACGCGCTAGAAGATGCTGAGGATTTAATCGAAATATTAACGCCAGATTTACTACTGCTTGATATTCAATTCCCTTCTGGTACAGGGTTACAACTACTGCGCAAACTACGTGCTAAAAACAGTAAGATCGATGTAATCTTGATTACAGCCGCGAAAGAGGTCAACACACTACGTGAGGCGCTTCACGGTGGTGTCTTTGACTATATTCTAAAACCATTAGTGTTTGAACGCCTACAGGAAACACTACTGAATTACCGGCGACAATTACATAAACTACAAAGCATTGAGGCAATTGACCAGCAAGAAGTAGACACCCTGCTGCCGCGAAAGTCTCAGCCTAATGTAGATCATCATAGCAGTGCCAATAAGCGCCTTCCCAAAGGTATTGATGCATTAACACTGGAAAAAATACGCCATGCATTTACAACACAATCACAACCGGTAAGTGCAGAAGAACTTGGCGATGTAATGGGCGCAAGTCGCACAACAACACGGCGTTATTTAGAATATATGGTGAGTACTCAAGAATTAATAGCCGAAGTAAATTATGGTAGCGTAGGCAGGCCAGAGCGAAAATATCGGCCCAATTAACCTATTATTATGAAACACTAACAGCAATACTATCAATAGCCCTGTATAAAGTATGCAGGGCTATTTACCGGTTATAGTTTAATGCGCATGCCGAAAAGATAGCCAATATCTATATCATCAGCATCGTTATCACCGATTTCGGCAAATAAACTGACATTCTTTTGTGCGGGAAATTGATAGGTAATATTCGCGTACCAGCCGGCAATATCATCTGCACTGTCAGTATCAACATTATTGAGACCAAGCCCTACGCTCGTCGTCGGCGCGACCTTAAAACCAGCGACAATATTATAAATATCAGTATCACCGGCATCGGTTTCAATGGTACTAAAGTCAGCCCCGAAAATGCCATAGGCAATACTGATACCAGTGACATCAATTGACTCCGCTTGCGGCCCTGCTTGATAATCCATATAGGCAGCAGCAATACTAAACCCTGCGTACTGGGTTGATACGAAGATATCAACGAGCGATTCATCAGCAGCAGCACCCTCACCTTCGGCTTCAAGCTCTGTTGAAGCAGCTACATAAAAATTGCCCCACTTGGCATCCAGCCTAATAAGATCATCACCTTTATCGGCAATTTCTTCAAACCCATCTTCAGGAATACCTACTTTTTCATAGGCTTTTTCTACTCCAAATTCATCGCCTGCGGTATCAGTTTTACCAAAAAGTATGGATGTATGGCCAAAATCAATACCTAAATAAGCCTCTTCTAATCGACTGATACTTCTATCTTCATTGTCAGCGGCACTATCATAACTGAAGTCCAGTTGCCCGAAAGCACTCATACCGTTGCCAATGTTATAGGTTATAGTATTTTTTAATTCGAGATCATCATATTCGACATCAAGGTGTTGGTCATCCCCGACATCACGCCTTAATTGAATTTGAAAATCAGCCTTAACCTCATAGGTTAAGCCATTGTCACCATAAATCGTAATGCCTTGTGCAAGGCTTGTAAATATGCTTACCGGTAAACAAGCTGCAACGAGTAGCAACGGTTTATTGTGTAATCGCAAAGAATAATTATTGAACATTGTGAATGGTTCCCTATTTATTATTTATTATGGGTTCTATTAAAAATGGAATTTTTAATAGTGGGATAACCATAGGATATAACGTGCTACGCCAACAGATTAAAGATTTAAAAACCTATTAAAAGCATATAGCGTATTTTGTTCATATTATTTTTAGATGAAAACTGTACCGCCACTTATATTGATTATACAAGTAGCGATACTGATCGGTAAGCAATGAGTAAGGTATACAGAAATGATTAAAAGGCTAGGCGTGCAGTCGCATATAGTGTTCTGGGATCACCCACATTAATACGAAAATTACTACTGCTACCATTGGCTGGATAATAGGTTTTATCGGTCAAGTTCTTAATGCCCAACTGTAATCGCAATGTAGTTTTATTTTCAAGTGGTATGTACCCCCAAACTGCCGCATCAAAAATAGTATACGATGGCAATTCAAAGCTATTGGCATCATCACCAAAGCGGCTATCAACATATTCAGCACCCAATCCAAAACCTAAACCTGCCAATCGCCCTCGTTGTAATTCATAAGAACCCCAGATACGCGCTTTATTTTTCGGTACACTAAAAGGTCGATTACCTTCATTAGTCAGACTATCATTATTGTCATCAACAATTTCGCTATCGATGTAAGAATAAGAAGCTAGTACATTAAGACCCGGTAAAAACTGCATGCTTGAGCTTATATCAATACCTTTAGTTTCTTCCTCTCCGTTTAAACGGGCAATAAGGTTTTCAAAACGCAACACATTTTCACGAGTTAATTGGTATGCCGCAATTGCCACGCGCAATTTATTATCAAAAAACTGGGATTTAACACCCACTTCAAATTGCGATGCCTCTTCAGGCGCTAAATTGCCTTCACCAAATAAAGCCCCGGCAGTTACATCGGGGTAATTAGGCGTAAAGGATTCAGAGTAAGTACCATAGAGCGATATATTACTGCTTACATCATATAATATACCTAACTGGCCACTTACGTTGTCATTTGAGCTGTTTATCGATAATTGACTGAGCTGACTTAATTGCTGAAACGAACCATCAGACTGGCGTTCCAACAAGGTCGTAGTATCATTATTAACTTTAAAATGATCATAGCGAATACCCGCTAAAATATTTAAACGCTCCGTTACATGACTTAAGTTTTGTATTGACAAACCATATTCGTCAAATGTGGCATCAGAGCGGCTTACTATCGTTTGCTCAGCACGAGTGTTAGCTGGCTGTTCTGACGCATTGATATCAATAATACTTAACTCGGGGAAAAACACACCCGGTGCTATTGGCAACAATGAGAACCCATCGGTATCTTTAACGCGACGCTGATTATAATTCACACCCACATACAGTGTATTATCGATACCTGAGAGTTCATAATCACCCACGAGGCTGTTAGAGACGAATAAATCTTGTTCTGTTACATTTAAATTTGAGTCAAGGGTTCGGCCTAGCAAACCATTAGTTTGCACGCCACCGGTATTTGCATTAGAAAGAATTGAAAATATGTTGCCGGCAACGGGGGCATTGGTAAAACCAGCAACGGGGCGAGCTTGGTAATCGTCAAATCGTTTACGATAAAACCCTACTTTGAACTTATTGGTCCAATTGTCGTTAATGATGCGATCCCAATCAAGCTGAGTGCGAACCTCATCACTATCACGAAGGTCAAACTCGCTGCCTAAACGACGGCTTCGTGGAATATCGGAAATCGAGAAACCACCATTGCCATTATCAATAGCCACTGTACCACGGTCGATCGGCAATTCTTGTTCGGTGTAGTTTAAACGCAAGGTAATGGTATCGGCATCGTTAGGTGTAATACTCAAAGATGGTGAAATAGAGTAGCTTTTTCGGCCATCATCAAAAGTGCCATCGGTTGTCTTTACTTCTCGAAAACTATCAGAGTCTTCACCTGAGAATACAATTCTATATTGTGTGGTTGCCGATAAAGAGCCTGTACTATCGAGGGATAACTTACGCTTACCGTGTTCGTCAAACTCTGTTTGTAGACTATGCGCACTTTCTTTTTGCGGCTTTTTGGTAATAATATTAATCAACCCACCGGGGCTTACCTGCCCATGCAAAATAGAGGCAGGGCCGAGTATTACCTCGGCACGCTCAATATCAGAAACCTCAATATTATAGCGACTACTCACAGGGCTACCATCAACAAAGGTTCTGTCATTCACAAAACCACGAATATTAACTTGTGTCTCTGCCCCACCAAAACCGTGCGCTCGAGTAACACCGGCTGCATTGATTAACACATCGGTTAAATCAGAGGCATTCTGATCAAGAATAAGCTGTTCAGGCAATACCTGGATTGAACGCGGCAAATCATCGACATCCGTTTTAAAACCTGTGGCCGATTCAGCCTCATTAAATTCGTAACGACCTTGCTGGGTGCCTGTTACAACCACCGTATCAAGCTCAGCTGCTACTTTATCATCGGCAAATACTGCCGGTATACACACGAGTGAAGCGAGACAACAATAACGCGTTGCACGCTGTTTATTTACCCAACCTAAAGGGCCTAAGATTATTTTGCTCATTAACAACTATTTCAACCTTTAAAATGTGACATTTGCATATCACCACCACTGAAAAACAACAATAAATATAATAATAATGATTATCAATTATATTCGTATATTTGGCAACTAAAATCTCTTTTTAAGCACCGTGATGCGTAAGAATATGGGTTAAAAAGATGGGTAGTGCATGGTGCTTTTTAGTATTGAAAAGATTGGGATTAACAAGCTATGCAATAACGGCTGTGGCTACGACCCATCTTTGGCAATAACCTGAAATGACGATAAATGAATTCACTAATGCAACAACGCTGCTGAAAAGCGATATGATTAAACCTATTTACCCTTAACTAATGGCCAGTGGTGATTGCCATAGTTAAGGGTTACAGTACTAGATACCGGCTATAAAATTAAGATTTAGTAATAGCGGTATTAGCCTCACTATCTTGTTTTTCTTGTTTTTGTACAGACGCCTGTTTTTTTTCATTGCGCTGCCAGTGATGATACTTTTCAATGAGAGATAATAGCTTCTCAGGCGCATGGGCACGCTTCCATTGACCGGCCACATACTTATTTGCCTCTGCCAGAGTCGGGTAAGTATGAATAGTTCCTAGTATTTTATTCAGGCCTAGACCATGTTTCATTGCCAATACAAATTCAGCTAATAAATCACCCGCATGAGCGCCCACAATCGTTACACCAATGATTTTATCTTTACCCGGCACCGTCAACACTTTGACAAAACCTGTGTCACTGCCATCGGTTATAGCGCGATCTAAATCATCAAGGTCATAACGGGTTAACTCATAGGCAATAGATTGCTCAATTGCCTCTTGTTCATTAAGCCCTACTCTAGCAACCTCGGGGTCGACAAATGTCGCCCACGGGATAATCGAGTAGTCCACCTTAAACTTTTTAAAACGACCAAACAGTGCATTAACACTGGCATACCATGCCATGTGCGATGCCGTATGGGTAAATTGATAAGGCCCTGCTACATCACCTGCTGCAAAAATATTCGGATACAGCGTTTCTAAATAATCGTTAGTCGTTACCGTGCGATCAGTGCTAATACCAAGTGTATCAAGACCATAGCCCTCAAGGCGCGCTTTACGCCCCACCGCACAGAGCAAAGCATCAAACTCGATGCGCTTTTCATCGAGTTCACTACCATTGACCGGTTGTACTACAATATATTTTTTATCGCCTACTTTTTCACATCGTAAAGCTTTATGTTGCGTTAAGACCTCTACACCTTCTGTTCTCAATACATTTTGGACATACAGCGAGACCTCTTTATCTTCACGCGCCATAATACGATCGCCCATTTCAATTTGAGTCACACTACAACCTAGACGAGCAAAGCTTTGCGTTAATTCTGTACCAATAGGCCCTCCACCTAACACCACTAAACGCTCAGGTGGATGATCGTATTTAGCAAATTCATCCCAGAGAGTATCACTGGTGAGATAACCCACATCGTCAATACCCGGCAATGGTGGTACTATTGGTGCAGCACCTGCGGCAATAATAATAGAGCGCGCAGTTAGCTGTTGTGTTTCACCATTATGCAGACGAATTTCTACCGTCCACGGATCGATTAAACGCCCATATCCCTCTACAACATCAACCCCTAGCTTAGTAAATCGCTCAACACTATCATTGGGTTCAATGGCTTTAATCACATGGTGAATACGTTGCATGATATTTTTAAAACTAAACTTTGGTTGCGATGCTTCGAGGCCATAGTGATCGGCATGTTGTATTTGCCTAGCCAGTTTTGCACTAGTAATTAACGCTTTACTCGGTACACACCCATAATTTAGGCAATCTCCGCCCATTTTATTGGATTCAATTAAAGTGACTTTTGCTTTCACAGCAGCAGCAATCATGGCGCTTACTAAACCAGCTGCACCTGCGCCAATGACAATCACATTGCGATCAAAATGTTTAGGTTTTTTCCACTTAGCATAAACACGTCGCTTTTTGATGATGCCCAATAGCCACTTTGCAAGAATAGGAAATACGCCTAATAAAATAAACGAAAAAATAATTTTTGGCGATAATATGCCTTGCAAACTATCAAGCTCTGCTAATTGGGTGCCCGCATTTACAAAGACAACCGTACCCGCCAACATACCCAGTTGGCTTACCCAATAAAATGTGGTTATTTTAATGCGCGTTAAACCCATTAATAAATTAATTAAAAAGAAAGGGAATACGGGTACTAATCGCAGGGTAAACAAATAAAAACCACCCTCTTTTTCAATACCCTTATTAAGAGTCTCTAAACGGTCACCAAATTTAGCTTGCACACTGTCGCGTAAAATAAACCGTGAGGCTAAAAATGCAAGCGTAGCACCTATGGTCGAGGCAAACGATACGATGATCGTTCCCCAAAATAAGCCAAATAAAGCACCTGCGGCCAACGTCAGTATCGCGGCACCAGGAATAGAAAGTGCAGTTGCAAGAATATAAATGCCGGTAAAAGCCAATGCTACAACAAGAAACGCCTCATTTTTCCACAGTTGAAACTGATCTAAATTTGACTTGATTCCTTCTAGGCTCAAATATTTATCTAAACCTAGAGCATAAAATGTATAAAAAACAGCCGCTATCACTGCGACAATTGCTAGCTTCTTCATTAAAATGCTCCCAGTTTATGACTAATTTTATCGCTATTGATACTTAACAGACTATTTACTTTCATTAAGACGCCAATCGTAGTCATAGGTTATTTTACCATCGAATACATTTAATTGTTTCGCTAACTCAGGCATTGCGTATTGTGTAATATGTGTTAACAATTCCTGCTCTGAAGAACCAAAATCATCGGCATACCACTTATAAATCTTAGACAACATTAGCCGATTGCCATTAAAGCTTACGCCTCGGGGATGGTTGACATAATCCTTTGCCGCTTGATCCAGCAGGCTCTCTGTATTGTCAGCGGTAAATGCCTGTTGTGACAAATTGGGGCAGCTATAACTTGCACAGTTAACCGCATAGTGAATTCTTGGGTCGTTCCAAATGGGGCGCAATATTTTATGTTCTATATCGTTAAGTGTTAATACTTCACTTGCAACCTCAGCAGCGTCTTCGTCCCAAGGGCCAAAAGAAAGCAGCGGGCCAATCTTAGTAATTGTCTTTACAGGGTAATTATCTAAAATAAGCTCAATGGTTAATGCGTTATACAGATTAACCCAATAGGCAAATTGTTCTTTTTTGGAATAATCTCTAGGGTCTATTGCTTGCTGCTTTTCAAGATAGCCTACGAGTATAGCCCGATCTTTAGCCGATACTGTTTTGTAGTTAAAAAAGTTAATTCCTGGTTGTTTATCTAGTTTTTGGATTTTTATATATTTATCCAAAATCATCTGCCAGTTACTGTGATCAATAGCCGTGCGATTAACGCCTTCTTTATTCCAAATATCTGTTGTGGTTGCCTGTACATAACCACTTACCATTACGCTACATAGTATAGTAGCCATCCACAAGTAGGGTTGAAAAAAACTTCTTTTTAAAATAGACATAATCATATCTTTGCTGATGAATTTAAATAATAGGGATAACGCCGCCTCTACCAAAGCACTATGGGTAGAGGTGATCGTTGCATTTACGATATACGGTGAGGTTTAACGTCATTTTTTAATGATTTTAAATCTGTATGTTGACATGGCCGCCGCTGCCTTTTAGACCACCACTGTCGCCAGTACAAAGTAGCAATCATACCCAGAATACCAATGCCGGCTTTAATTGTACCACTTACAGTACCACTAATTTTAGATTGCCCCACTCGAACACGGGTATCCACGGGTACATCAACAACAAACAGTCGTTCAATCACCGCTTTTACTTGCATCTCTACTGTCCAACCATAATGAGTATCACGCATTTCTAGCGTCTCTAGTGCGCGCCACTTAATCGCACGAAATGGCCCTAAATCACTATAGGAATGCGACCACAATTTATCAATTAACACCGTCGCTAAACGATTGCCAAAACGTTGCGCAGGTGTTAATGCGTATGGATCAATGTGCCCAAGTGTACGTGAGCCTATTGCTAGGTCAGCACCACTATCGATAGCATCAAGTAATACTATGGTTTGCTCTATAAAAAAACAGTCATCTGCATCAACAAACACTACAACATCCGTGATATCGATAGCCGCTAAAGCACATAGACAGGCATAGCCATAGCCACGTCGGCGCTCAACAACAACGCGAGCGCCAGCATGGTGAGCAGCATGACCAGTACCATCACTGGAGCCATTATCACACACAATAACATCATCGATAACAGGGCCATCAATGCTCGATAATGCATAAAGTTCAGCAACTACCTTAGCAATCGATAGCGCTTCATTTAATGCGGGGATAACAACTGTAATATGCTGCTGTTTATACATGTAATTACCTTAAATAGATGTTGATAGAAGCGACGTTTAGTATGACGCTCTTATTAAAAGCTATACCCAAGGTTAAACGCATACACATCACTAAGCGCCGTATTGCGACCATCGATTACTTTTGCCAGAGAGAATGCAGCACTTAATTGTGGTGTTAGGCTATAGCGTGCACCTAACTGTACGTACTCTTTATCTTCTTCAACTTCAGGAAAACGATCAGGTGAAAACCCATTGCCACCAATTTGCAACCCATCACGTGAGTTATCAACGTGATAACCAACAAATGTCGTTAGTGTTGGATTTATCGTAAAATAGGCGTTCACATTATAAAACAGCTCCGTAGGGATATTATCTGAGCGATTGCGAACACCCGCTTCAGAACTCAATGCAAAGTAAGAATTAAACACTTTACCTACGGCAATAGAGGCCTCTACTCCATTGCCACCATCACCAATTGCATTAATCGTTCCCGTATCATAATCACCATCGATAATCACACCGAATCGAACAGCTATACTAGGAAGCCCCCTTTCAGAGCTGTATTCGTTAACAACCCCCCAAGTGAGACCAATGGCTGAATCAGTCACGCCATAAAGGTTATTGTTCTCAATAGGTGCATCAAAATCACTCGCGGCATAACCAATTTTTGCATCTAATGCTAAACGATCATTTAAACCGTAAACAATACTCAAGGTTGTTGTCGACAGGCTTAAATCACCAGGCAATGATTGCTTATCATCAGCAAAGTAAAACTCATCTGCACTTTGTTCAACTTGAGAAAGGCTTAAATTTACTGCCCCTGGTGATGGCAACCACGGCGATGCTTCACCAAAACTTAATTGGCTGGTCGTCAAACCAACCACAGTCACTAAAAGTGCTTTTGCATTCATAAATTACGTTTCCAATTAATAATATAGTTGATAGTTACAGTGATTACTTGCTTTCTATCTTATAACGACGCATTAAATAAGTGGCCAAGGCGGCCTCTTCTTTGTCAACTAAAACTGCTGAAAACTCACCAGACTTTAACTGTGTTAATACATCAGCGGCGGTTGATTTATTGATTTTTTTACCATCCAATAAACAGCCAGAGCACTTTAGTTTTTTTCGCAATACTGATTTGCCTGCGTGGTATTGTTTTTGCTCTGCCGCATTAACACTACCGCCACCACCGCCGCTAAATGATCCAGAGGCATAGGTAGCTGCCGATGCAAACAATACCGGTGCAACAATAACGGATAATAAACCTATTTTTGACAATTGAATTTTACGCATAGTTGTAAACCCTTAGTTAATAATTCAGGTAATAAAATGGAGTTATTGATACGATGAATATAGTTAACGATTAAAATAAAAATTCATTTAAGCGATACCGACATGATTTCATAATTTTTATCAACGTTTATAACAAAAGTATAAAATTTTCCTAACATAATGATTTTAATGACAATACTGTCACAAAACACTTAAAATTCTATGGGTGACCACCACATATTTTATTAGATATGTCTTGAGCTAACAGTAATGAACAAAACAATGACAGTTTTTAGAAGATAAATGAGGTTATAGTGTTATTAAATAATAAGAAGGGAATTAATTTGTAATTTTATAATCAGAATATACTTGCAACTAATATCGCTACTAGCTTGCAGTACCTATCTCTCTGGCGCTACCGTTTAAAAAGTTGATAACAATGCACATACCACCGACTTATTACCGATTTTATGGATTGGTTAGTATAATGATCATTATGAGTGCATGCCTTGCACTATTATCTCACCACCACTGGGCACATAATTTACCACTATTTTTAAGCTGGGCGTTCATTATACAAGCAACTACATTGCTGGCGTTTTTTTATCTCAGAAAACACGCCCTTTATTTATCACCTAAAGTGTTATTAACCATCGCTATTGTTGTGCATTGTATTGGCATTATGGGGCAGCCCATTTTTGAAGATGACTATTTTCGCTACCTGTGGGATGCTTATCTTTTTTACACCCAAGGAACCCCTTACGGCATTGCACCAGAGTCATTCTTTACTGACGCCACGGTGCCTGATAAGTTCCATACTATTTTAGGCTATATCAACCACCCGTCACTACCAACGATATATGGGCCTACGTTGCAGTATGGATTTTTACTGGCTTTTTTAATTGACCCAGGTAATGTCTGGGTATTGCAATGTCTATTTGCCATTGCCAATTTAGTCATTATTGGTATTTTACTCAAATTTGCACACCCACATTATATCTTTCTTTATATTTTTAGCCCTTTAGTCTTTAAAGAAATTTTATTAACTGCACACCCTGATGGCTTTGCGGTCGCTTTTTTAATGGCAGCATTATGGGCAAGGCAAAAAGACTACCCCGTCATTGCCGGGGGCCTACTTGGTCTTAGCATTGCCGCCAAAGTTTTTGCCGTGTTATTTATCCCTTTTTTGTTACTGCATAAACGAGTAAAAGTAGCCTTTGGTTTAGGTCTTGCTTTGACAGTAGCCTACCTACCCTTTCTACAAGATGGCGCCTCAGATCTGGCAGGCCTTTTTCATATGGCCAACGATTGGGAGTTTAATTCTGCATTATGGGGGCTAAGTAATGCGTTTTTTCCAACTACTACAACACGGTTATTCATGGCGGCTATTTTAATGACCGCATTGGCCGTTTATGGCTTTATTTTTTATCGCCAACAAAAAATAAACCCACTGATACTCCCACGGGGCGATATTATTCTCGGCTGTTTCCTACTGTGTGCACCGGTAATAAACCCTTGGTACCTTGTATGGATACTGCCTTTTGCCGTTATTTGGCCCTCAGTGACCGCTTGGTTTTCCTCGTTTATTGTTCTTCTATCCTATTTGGTTCCGCTTTATTTTCCCACATTGACTCTAGCGGGAAATTACGACCAACCTGTAATTATTCGCTGGATAGAATTTTCACTATTGGGTATTGTATTTATCAGTGAGTGCTATTGGCACTACCGCAAACGTAAGCCATTCACACAGCACCTACTAAGACACAGTATACACCGTATTTAATACATTCAGCATTAGTAACCCCCTAGCAATAGGCTATTTAATGCATAATCTATCGCAGTTGCTTTTTTAGACTGAGCGCTGAGTAATAGATTGCCCACAACACGTGACTTAGCGGTATAATATCGCCATAAATTTGTGCATAAATCACAAGAAATTCTCTTTAATACTCTTATATACAGGTGCAAACATGCCAGGCTTACTCCCCGATGTAGATCCAGATGGGCTACTTGAATACTCTGTTGTTTATACTGACCGCTCGCTCAACCATATGTCACAGTCTTTTCAAGGTGTAATGAATGATATTTCGAGCACACTAAAGACGGCCTACAACGCCCAAGCAGTGGCCGTAATACCTGGCAGTGGTACCTTTGGTATGGAGGCAGTTGCCCGACAGTTTGCTACCGATAAAAAGTGCTTGGTTATTAGAAATGGCTGGTTTAGCTTTCGCTGGAGCGAGATTTTTGATGCCGGCAGTATCCCTTCTGAGTCAATTGTGCTTAAAGCTAGACGTGTAAATGATGAACACCAAGCACCTTTTGCTCCTGCCCCTATAGAAGAAGTCGTCGCTACTATTAAGGCCGAAAAGCCCGCCGTTGTATTCGCACCACATGTTGAGACATCATCGGGGATGATACTACCTGATGAGTATATTAAAGCCGTTGCCGATGCCGTGCATTCTGTCGGTGGCATGATGGTACTAGACTGTATTGCCTCTGGCACCATTTGGATTGATATGGATGCCTGTGGCGTCGATGTACTCATCAGTGCGCCACAAAAAGGTTGGAGCGGTTCACCCTGTTGCGCGCTAGTGATGCTTAGTACTCTTGGGCTTGAGCGCACACAGTCGAGTAAAAGTACCAGCTATGCCTGTGATTTAGGTAAGTGGCTACAAATAATGCATGCTTATGAAAAAGGTGGGCACGCCTATCACGCGACCATGCCAACAGATGGTTTAACAACATTCAACAAGGTTATGAAAGAAACTCAAGCCTACGGTTTTGATAAAATTCGCGCCGAACAATACTCTTTAGGTACCAAAGTGCGCGAATTACTCGCCGCTAAGGGAATTAACAGTGTCGCTGCGGCAGGTTTTGCAGCCCCAGGTGTTGTAGTGGCTTACACTGATGATGACGATATTCACAGCGGTAAAAAATTCAAAGATCTTGGGTTGCAAATTGCCGCCGGGGTACCTTTGCGTTGCGATGAGCCTGCGGATTATAAAACCTTTAGGCTTGGCCTGTTTGGCTTGGATAAACTGCACAATATTGAGCGTACTGTTGATACTTTAGCTAACGCTTTAGAGACACTGCAAGCACACAATTAACAGTACTAGCCAAAAGAGCGCCCAGTGAGCGATCAACAAACCATAACCGCCGGCTTTGGTGCAATTACACACCTTGCTGATATCATCGCTCACTATAAGGCGCGCCAGTATCTATTTGTGACGGGTAAAAATTCCTATATGGCCTGTGGTGCACAGACCATAATTGAGCGTCATTTTACACCGTCTAACGCCATTTTTTTTAATGACTTTAACATCAATCCCACCGTTGAAGATGCACAAAAAGGCGCTGGGCTTATAGCTAAGCACCCGATTGACCTTATTATCGCCATTGGTGGCGGTAGTGTTTTAGATATGGCCAAACTGATCAAAGCGATAGGACACGATATCCATAGTGCCGCTGATATTATCCAGGGCCATAAAGCACCCAATGGTCAATCTATGCCGTTAATTGCTATACCCACTACCGCAGGCTCGGGCAGTGAGGCAACACACTTTGCCGTTGCCTATATTGGCAAAAAAAAATTCTCACTCGCATCACCATCGCTATTACCCACCCACGTACTATTAGACGGGCAACTATTGGCATCAGCAAGCCCCTACCAAAAAGCAGTGAATGGCCTTGATGCCCTCGCACAGTCGATTGAAAGTTGCTGGTCGGTCAACTCAAACGAACACACCCAACGGCAATCATTAAAGGCTATTACACAGTTAATGGCACATTTACCCAGCGCGATACAGACTAACCACGAAAGACACCTACAAACAATAATGCTAGCTGCTAATGCCGCAGGGCAAGCTATTAACCATACAAAAACCACGGCTCCACATGCGTTTTCTTATGCATTAACTAGCTATTATGGCATTCCTCATGGTCATGCAGTTTGGTTAACACTACCCAAAATTTTTGCCCTACACCAGCAGGCAACCACAAGTATTATTAACGACCCAAGAGGGATTGACCACCTACAAAAAATTATGCGGACACTAACCTCGTCGCTAGGTATTCATATTGATGCCGAGAGTTACCTACAGCATTGGATGCAGAGTATCGGTGTAGAACCCGACATGAAACGACTAGGCATAGACACTCAAAAAAAACGACAATTTATTGCCGAGAAAGTTAATAGTGAGCGGCTAAGTAACAATCCAGTTAGGCTAACCCAAGCTGCAATCACTGAGATCTTTGAGCTAGGATAACAACACCCCATTAAAGACTCTCAATCTGTAGCCCCATCACCATTACGATGGGGAATAACTTTTAAATATTCACCCATGGCTAGTCTATCCTGCTTTGATAATTGACGAGTATTGTTAATTACCTCAGACATTAAACCACCTGCTACATCATAATCCGGTGTAAACCCCGTCGACAAATAATCCGCAATATCTTCGGCGCTCCATGTGGCTAAACCAGCCTGGTGTGACGTAATATTCGGTGCACTTAGCGCTTGCTTACCTCCCTGTCCATTAATGTCAGCTGAACCTGCTAACCACTGATCCGTTTCAGTAGCACCGGCTCTATTTCTTGGCGAGTGGCACTCACCACAATGACCTAGCGCTTCAACTAAATATTGCCCGCGCTGTTGTTGCACTGTTGGATTAACTAACCTGAGAGCGGGATTGTTTGTTAAATAGCGCCGCTTCCATAAACCAATGCCACGGCGAATATTCCACGGAAAGTGCAACTCATGGGTAGTGTTAGTGTGACTTGACGCAGGTAAGGTATCGAGAAAAGCCTTAAGGTCGATAACATCCTGTAGTGTCATACGTGTATAGGCAGTATAGGGAAATACTGGATAATAATGCTGATTATCCGGCGACAACCCCTTTAACAGTGCTGTCGCAAAATCAGCGTCTGACCAACGCCCAATACCCGCTACCTTATCGGGGCTAATATTGGGAGCCACAAACGTGCCGAATGCGGTTATAAAATGCTGGCCACCACTTAATAACGGCCGCTCGGCAAGGTTATGCTGAGTAACATCACCGTTAGGCTGCGCCGCTGGTGCCACATGACAAGAACCACAGCCAGCGACAGTAAATACCTGTTGCCCATTGGCAATATTGGCTTGTATAGCACTCACTGCCTCAGAAGTAACCCTGCCACTGGGCTGACTTAGCAGCCACAAACATGCCGCTGAAATAGCCGCAATTATAACAGCGAGCCTTACCCACGGTTTAAGAACAGACATCACCACCTTCACGTGCAAGAACACACAGTGCTCTTATTATTTAGCTGCGCGAAAGTCTTGGTGACAACCTTTACACCCCGCACCAACCTTGCCTAAACCCCCTTTGAGACTGGCTAGATCCTTACCCGCAATCGTCACAAAATGCTGTAACTCCGTAGTTAACACTTGATGGCGTTCCATCACTTTAGGGAAATTTGTCCAGATCTCAGCTAAAGCGCGAGTTTTATCGCCAAGCCCTTCATCACTCTGACTAGAACCTTGTGGCCACATACTGGCGTTATTCATGCTTGAGAGCATCAGCAAATTTTGGGCGGCTGTTTTCGCTTTGTCAGCATGATAGGGGGTTTTCCCTTTCGCCATATTGCCAAGAACACCTAGATTAAAGGCATAGGTTTGCATATGCGCCTGGCGTGCAGTAATCGCTTTTTCCGCATCGGAGGCAATAGTATTGCTGCTAAATACAATCACAATGATAGCAATGGCACTGAAGCATCGTTTTAATAAAGTCATAACACTCTCTCGATCATTAAATGGCAATAAAGCAGCTCATTAAAGAGCTGGTGTATTTTCAGCGTAACATGTGTAAAATTGTATTTAAATTAGCTAAAAAATCACAATTATCTGTGCAAATATGCACATATCTAAAAAGGCCATAATGATGCAATGGGATGATTTACAGTACGTTTTAGCTGTTGCTGAGACAGGTTCATTTTCTGCCGCAGGGCGGGCACTCTCAGTGCATCACGCCACTGTACTAAGGCGCATTACTGCATTTGAGGCCGATTGTGGTGTGAAGGTATTTGAGCGCGGGGTAAAGGGTTACCATTTAACCCCAGAAAGCAGCCATATCCTGTCAACAGTACGCAATATAGAAGGCATGATTGAACGATTAAATCGCACAATTGCCGCTCAAGGTGAGGCATTAAATGGCCCGCTGCGTATCACTACCACCGATACACTGTGCAGCTCACTGATGGTGAAATACGCCTGTGAATTTAATCGACAATACCCCGATATACAACTGGACTTATTATCGCGCAATGATCAACAGGATTTATCCCGACGAGAAGCTGATATTGCTATTCGCATTAGCAATTCACTGTCGCCTGATTTGACGGGTACTTATGCAGGAGAGCTAAGTCATAGAGCCTATGCTGCTGCACGTTATTTAGATAAAAAAGGCACCGCTGATGATATCACCCACCACGATTGGCTAGGGGTGTCAGGGATGATACAAAAAGCGAGCTTTTCCAGCTGGATGGATAACCATATCCCAGCGCATAATATAATTTGCCGCGCGGATTCATTTGTGACATTAACCACTCTTGCAGAAGCCGCTTATGGTATTGCGATACTCCCCTGCTGCCTTGGTGATGCATCGAATCAATTAGTCAGGCTAGATACACTGACGCCTCTATTTTCTAGAGGCCTTTGGGTCGCCACTCACCCGGAGTTATTTCATTCAGTAAAAATTCAATTGGGTATTTCTTTTTTTGTTGATGCACTCAACCAAGATCGAGTACGCCTAACGGGCAACGCCGTTAAGCATTCATAAAGGGGCAGTGATAATCGCCACTGCCCTGCCTGCCAATTTGAATTAGGCACATTATCACCAAGGCATATCACAACCGCTCGATATTGATTAATACTTTCTACTCGATTAGTCGCTATAAACAACCACTTGATGGTTTTTATCACCTCGCCTTTAGCCGTATCAATATAATATTCAGATCGCGTAAAGAAAAAGGTATAAATGGCAAGGCTCATTAACAATAGTGAAAAGATCTTAATTACCACACTATCTTGCGGGAAAAAAGCAATGGCAAGAAAAAACGGAAAAATGGACAACAGCCTAGGGACGGTATTATTTTTATAGGTAGGGTTGTGTATTTTGATCCTTTTAGCCTATAGCGATTGGAATGCTTACAGTGGCCTGACAATACTGGCATCATCTAAATAAGTGAGACCACTATACTCACAAATAGTGTGGGCGAATAATACCGCTTCATTATAGTCCTGCTCGGTTTTACCAAAATATTGTAGCTGTGTATATCGCTTAGCACTCTGACCCAATAGACGCGTTGCTTGATTAAAACCAACCTCATACCCGCCCACATTATCGTGGGTATTTCTAGATTGGCACACGACTATATTCAAGATACTTGCGTAGGGAAAGACTAATCGTTTAGTCCACCAAAAATGCGTTCGCTCTTGAATGCACGCACACTCTTTATTATCAAAGTACATACGTGTACGAGCAAAAAATACCAACAAGGCCAAAAAAACGATCACTGCAAAAATGCTATATCCTACTGTTTTCGATGGTGCATTATTGAGTGTTATCACCTCTAACTGCGCCATTAACACAACTGCGGCAACCGCGCTCAAAATAAGTCCTAACAACCAACCACCTCGGCGGTTATAGATTTCCATCACACTCATCTCTATTGTTGACCTCTAGATGACTAGCATCGCTTAAGAGTGCCCAGTGTATGGGCGTATTGTTAGGCAGAGGTCCATATCAGTTTAATTGGCTATATTGGTGCTGATCAAACCTATCACTAGGGTATCAGTGTATTTTAATTAGCATAGCATACACATGCCGCACCCACCGCTCTTAGCTTATTATTAGCCACTATTAATAACGGTTTTTTAACATTTCAATAGAGCGTGGGGAGGGTGTAGTCTCGCCTACATTAACCGCTAGCCAGCCGCAGGAGGGAATAGCTATGTTAGGAAAATAGCTATGTTGGATAAAAAGCACAGTACGATAACCATGGATGAAAAGACTATTCACGAATAGCCTGCTCGATCGGTCTTAAAACCCATTAAACATCAGGCTAATTTGATCGTCGGTATTAAATGTATTTAATACCCAACGATCAGTGGGCTTATAAAAATAGAACTTCCAGCGCATCATATGCTTTTCAAATTTTTGAATGTACATCACCAGCATTAAGGATTCGCCCACTTCTTGTACATGAGAAAACTCCATACCAACGGTTTTCCCAAAGCGCTGCTCAATAGCTGGCATTTGCATACGCAAGCTATTTAATACGCCCTCAAATTCATGATCGGGAATAATAAGATAAGGCTTGGCGAGCATCAGCCCTTTCTCTACCTCACCTTTACCCACAAATTCCATCACCGACCGCGTGAGTTGTTTCGCTGCTTTTTTATTTTTTAGTGTATCGGCATGGGTAAAGTTATACCCTACTAGAGCTAATACAATTAATAGATACTTCATGACATACTCCTGTCTTATAACAAATTAACCGATAACGACCACTATCTAGTTCGCGCTATTTTTTATTCGTACTATTTTTATTCGTACTACGCCTCATCATAACCTAATGCAGGGCGTAGCCAGCGCTGCGCCGTATCCATATCCCACCCTTTGCGCGCAGCATAGTCTTCTACTTGATCGCGATTGATTTTACCGAGCCCAAAGTAGCGCGCTTCAGGGTTGGCAAAATACCAACCGCTAACAGAGGCTGCCGGATACATCGCATAGCTGTCGGTTAACTGGCTACCAATAGCCTGCTCAACATCAAGTAGATCCCACAGCGTTGCCTTTTCACTGTGCTCGGGGCACGCGGGATACCCCGGTGCCGGACGAATACCTGTGTACGATTCTTTAATCAACGCTTCATTACTGAGCTGTTCGTCGCTGGCATAACCCCAATACTGTTTGCGCACCTGTTCGTGCATTAGCTCTGCAAAGGCCTCGGCAAAACGATCGGCTAGTGCTTTAACCATAATCGCATTATAGTCATCGTGATCAGCCTCGTAGGCTACGGCTAAATCCTCTGCGCCAAAACACCCCACCGCAAATGCGCCCATATAATCAGCAACGCCTGTGCTTTTCGGGGCGACAAAGTCAGCGAGTGAGCGATACGGGCGATCAGCCGGGCGATCCACTTGCTGGCGCAAATGGTGCAGTGTGGCGATGGTATCACCTCGGGTATCATCACTATAAATAGCGGTCGAATCATTCTCAATGCCATTGGCGGGAAACAAACCAAATACCGCACGGCAGGTAAGCTGTTTGCCATCAACGATTTCTTGTAATTTTTCAAGGGCATCGCGATACAACTTACTGGCCTCTTCGCCGACAACCTCGTCGTTTAAAATCTCAGGGAATTTACCGTGTAACTCCCAAGTTTTAAAAAAAGGCGTCCAGTCAAAGCGCTCAACAATTTCAGCTAATGGGTAGTTATCGACTATTTGCGGGCCAAGCGTTGGCGGTGTAACAGCGGTGTAGTTAGCCCAGTCAATTGGTTGGGCATTAGCACGAGCATGTGCCAGTGATGCAAAGGCTTTTTTATTGCGACGCTTGGCATTTTGCGCACGCACTTTTTCATGCTCTGCGCTTATTTCTGCCTGATATTGCTCACTGCTCTCACTTAATAGGCGCGTGGCTACCGGTACTGATTTAGAGGCATCGAGTACGTGCACCACAACATGGTTGTACTCGGGCTCTATTTTAACGGCGGTATGTACTTTAGACGTAGTAGCCCCCCCAATAAGTAATGGCATGGTCATGCCCTGCTCTTGCATCATGTTGGCGACTGTGACCATTTCATCTAGCGAAGGTGTAATTAACCCAGATAACCCGATGATATCTGCATTGTGCTCACGGGCTTTCTCAAGGATGACCTCAGGTGGCACCATCACCCCCAAATCGATCACCTCATAGTTATTACACGATAAAACAACACCCACAATATTTTTACCGATATCATGTACATCGCCTTTAACAGTGGCCATTATAATAACGCCATTATTGCGGCTTTCATTACCACTGCGGCGCTTTTCTTCTTCGATATAGGGCAGCAGATAGGCAACGGCTTTTTTCATCACCCGTGCACTTTTTACTACTTGGGGTAAAAACATTTTACCCGCACCAAATAAATCACCAACGACGTTCATACCGACCATTAGTGGCCCTTCGATCACATGCAGTGGCTTATCGGCCTGCTGGCGAGCCTCTTCGGCATCGACTTCGATAAACTCCGTAATACCTTTGACAAGTGCGTGGGTAATGCGCTCTTGTAAACTGTTTTCACGCCATTTAAGTTTGTCGCTTTCTTTAACTGCCGCCCCCTGGCCTTTGACTTGCTCAGCAAAATCCACCAAGCGCTCACCGGCATCCTCACGGCGATTGAGCACTACATCTTCAACACGCTCTAACAAGTCTTTAGGGATATCATCATAGATGGTGAGCATGCCAGCATTAACAATCGCCATATCCATGCCATCGGCAATAGCATGGTATAAAAAGACGGAGTGCATAGCCTCGCGCACGGTATCGTTACCGCGAAACGAAAACGACACATTCGATAACCCACCGGAGACCTTAGCACCGGGTAGGTTTTCTTTGATCCAGCGGGTGGCGGCAAAAAAGTCGACCGCATAATTGTCGTGCTCAGGGATACCGGTCGCAATAGGGAAAATATTGGGGTCAAAAACGATATCTTCTGGCGGAAAACCAACTTGCTCCACCAAAATATCGTAAGAGCGTTTACAGATATCAATACGGCGCTGGTAGGTGTCCGCTTGACCGTCGGTATCAAATGCCATCACCACTACCGCAGCACCATAGCGGCGCACAATCTTAGCGTAGCGAATAAATTCTTCTTCGCCCTCTTTCAGAGAGATTGAATTGACAATAGCTTTGCCTTGCACACACTGCAAACCCGCCTCAATAATCTCAAACTTAGAGGAATCGATCATAAAGGGTACACGACAAATATCGGGCTCAGCAGCTAGCAAGTTGAGATAACGGCGCATCGCTGCCACGCCGTCGAGCATGGCATCATCCATATTGACATCAATAATTTGCGCGCCGTCTTCGACTTGCACACGGGCTATATCAATGGCAGCATCGTAGTCCTCTTCTTGGATAAGGCGGGCAAATTTGCGCGAACCGGTCACATTGGCTCGCTCACCCACATTGACAAACCCTGTGGTTTTATTAACCACTAAAGGTTCGAGGCCACTTAACACCATGTCCTTTATTTTCTTTGTCATACGCGTTGTTTAATCTCTTTTAGCTGGGCTATAAAATGTTACATAGTTTCGAGGTGGTGGTGTTTAAGCTGATTCAGCCAGTGCTGGCTGGCGTGGTGCGTAACGCTCAGCCAGTGTTTTCAATGCCGCAATATGCTCAGGCGTAGTGCCACAGCACCCCCCTAAAATATTGACATACCCACCTTTAGCAAAGGGCTCTACCTGTGCGGCCATTTGCTCAGGGGTCTGGTCGTATTCGCCAAATTCATTCGGCAAACCCGCGTTGGGGTGAGAAGAAATACACACATCGGCAATAGCCGATAGCCGCTTAATATACGGCAACATATCATCGGCACCGAGTGCGCAATTAAGCCCAATACTAAACAGGTTGCCATGCATCATTGACACCCAGAATGCCTCGGCTGTTTGCCCCGATAAAGTACGGCCACTGGCATCGGTGATTGTGCCTGAGACCATCGTGGGAATATCTAGGCCACGATCTTCACAGATATTCGCCACGGCAAACAAGGCCGCTTTCGCATTAAGGGTGTCAAACACGGTTTCAATCATCAGTAGATCTGCCCCGCCATCTAGCAGCCCACCGGCAGCATGGTAGTAGGCCTCTTTTAGCTGATCAAAAGTCACTAGGCGCATACCGGGGTCATTGACATCAGGCGAGAGTGAAGCCGTGCGATTAGTTGGCCCGAGTGCGCCGACCACAAAACGTGGCTGCTCGGGGGTTTTTTCACTCCAGCGATCGGCCGCGCGACGCGCGCACTGTGCGGCATGGTAATTAATATCATACACATGTGGCTCCATCGCGTAATCCGCTTGGGCAATGGTTGTTCCATTAAATGAGTTGGTGGTGGCAAAATCAGCCCCAACCTCAAAATAGGCACTGTGAATAGATTCGATGATATCTGGACGTGTAATCGCCAGTAGGTCATTATTGCCTTTCAGTGGATGGCTATGATCTTGGTAGCGGTCACCACGAAAGTCTGCCTCATCGAGGGTATGGCGCTGAATCATGGTTCCCATGGCGCCATCAAGTAACATAATGCGCTTTGCCAGTATTGCGTGCAATTGTTGCTGAGTGTGGCTATTGGCCATAGAAAAACCTTTAATTTGATAAGTCGATATTACACCCGAAGGCCGGACCGATATAGCCGTTGTGCGATGCTGTGTTATTCACCACCTCACAACCTATATCAATATTTTTCAATACAGGTTGGCATTCTACCGAAAATCACACGAGTAAGCAGCTCTTGTGTGATAAAAAGGCCGCATTTAACTCGATGCCTGCCAAAGAAAGACTGTTTAACGATGTGAAGCACCCATTACTTGTGGGCTATTGTGTGCACAAAAAGTGCCCGCCAGCGATAAATTGACAGCAAACACTATAGCGTCATACCCGAGCCCTAAGGCACAAGCCACTGGTATATACCACAAAGCTAGAATCTACATTAACTTATGGTTTTGTATTTAATATCATAAAGATAGAGGCGAAAGCTAATATTAAATAGAGAAAACTATGCCATTAACCGTACGGGTTTAATCGTAAAGCGCAATCGACACTGGGCTTTACGAGTATCGAGTAATGGGTGTGATTGCAGGCGCTTAGTGAGTGTTTGTAGATTCGTCGCACAGCGTACAAAGGCACCTATTTGGTTTTCATAGCCTGGCGTGGTTAATCGATACCCCTGCACAAACTGGTATCGCTTAGCGGCCATTATAGCGCTGCGACGAAAAGCAGCTTGGGTGTCGAAGTTAATCACCAAACTGCCCTTGGCGTGCAGATGGCGGGTTAACGCATCACACCACGAAGGGTCAACGGCAATAGCCCGCACAGGCTCACCTTCACTATGCCCGAAAAGATCGTCAATAATCAGATCAAAGGGCTCACCTCGGTAGTTAGCCAACCAAGTACTTGCCTCGGCGTGATGCAATGTAATGCCCTTGCCGCGCACCTTAAAAAAGCGCTTGGCAATCGATAAGTGGGTGCGGTTTAGCTCAACCCCATCAATAGTGGCGCCGGGGTAGAAATACTGTAACTGCTTAATCACCGCGCCACCACCTACACCCAATAACAAAATACGCCGCACTTGTGTATGGGGCATTAGGTAACTTGGCAACAACAGCAGATCCCACACAGTACCACTGACCGGGGATTTATCATTGTATTGGCTGTGAAATACCCCGTTGCTGTACAACCGGCGGCTCGCGCCATGGGTGCGCACTTGATAGCAAGTGCCCTGGATATGTTTTTCCCATAGAATAGCCATGGGCTATTTACTCTCCTATATTGTGCCAACCACGGTTGACCACGACAAATTATATACACTCACACATCGACAAATGATGCATATAGCCTTATCAACCAATACATGATTTCTACGAGGGGTGCCTGCGCTGAAGAATACCAAGGGCCCAATTGAGTTGCTGAAAACGCGCCTCGCTACCACCTCGGTCTGGGTGATGCTCCATTGCTAACTGGCGGTAGCGCTGCTTAATGCGCTGGGCATCGACTGGCGCACTCAACGACAGCACCGCTAGTGCCTGGTGGTAGTCATCATCACTGACAAGCCGCTCCCAAAAACTACTCAGTAAACCATTGACAGAGTCAGTGGTGGCCTGCTCTAGCTGTGCCCAGTCTAGATAGTATGCTCGCAGGTGCTGATCGCCGGCGTCATCATCGGGCAAATTCGCACCGGATTTAGCCATTGGGCTGCTGCGCGCTGTCAGCTCAATCGCCAGTGCACTAATGCACAACCGTTGCTGGTCGTGCTCCCAATAAAGTGCCTGCAACTGATACAGTGCATTATAAACAAGAAAGTGGCTCTTAAAGAGCACCAGCGGATCACTCGAGAGGTTTTTATCTAACCAGCCTTGTGCTTGCAATTGCTGAATCAACTCATACTCTGATAACGCTGACGGCGCCACATCAAGAATACATCGTATTGGGTCTACCAATGGGTTGTGCAATTAACACCTCGATCTCGGGGCTTGCGATCGGTATAATCGCCGCCTGTAGCTAAAATTGTCGTTAAAATATGCAATTGAATATGTACTAAAGCAATACGCTATAACAATGCGATAACTCAATGGCCGCTATACTGGCATACGGTGATGACCTGTAAACAGTATATAACACAGACCATGATTACTATCGCAGACAGGCCCCTTTAAAGAGACAGGCCTCGCTAAATAAACTCATTTAACGAACATTTAACGAACAATTAACAAACAATGCCTAAATAATTACACTGCCAATCACCGCTAAACAATTGCGCCTACGTTATTATCTTTAAACAATTAACCTTAAACAACAGGAGCTACTATGCTTTCAGTCAACGATTATTTTTCAGGCAAAGTAAAGTCTATCGCCTTTGATACCGCCACCCTGCCCGCTACCGTTGGGGTGATCAGCGAAGGGGAATATGAATTTAACACGAGTCAACATGAAACCATGAGCATTGTCAGTGGTGAGCTTTCGGTACTATTACCCGGGCAAACTCAGTGGCAGGTATTTGCAGCTGGCAGCCAGTTTGAAGTCCCGGCCAATGCACGCTTTAGTGTTAGAAGCGGTGGCAATAGTGCTTATTTATGTACCTATGCTTAGTACCTATGCTTAACACCTATACATATTCTAAAGGCACCAAGATCCAACAGAGCCTAAGCAGAGTAGACACAGCGCCAGCGCTAACAATAGCCAGCGGTGTAAATCAGCTACGAAATTTTGTTTTAGGTGTGGCTACTAGGCAGCCGTGGCCACGGCAATGCCCACGGCTCTGAAAAATGCTGGCAAGCCTGCTGACAGGTCTCACCAATAAAGTGCTCACCTTGGGTCGGCGGGCATAGATAGCGGTAATCTTGGCCTTGATAGTGAAAACACAGCGCATAGGCATGCAAGTAAGTGCGCTCATAGATGTGCCTATCACCAAGGCACTTAGCATCATTACCACTAGCGTCATTCCCGTTAGTGCCATCTTCTTTAGAACCATCACCATAGAGAGGATCACCTGCGATGGCGGCTCCCAGACTCTTTAGTGCCACGCGAAGCTGGTGTGTTTTGCCGGTGCTAGGCCGCAGTAAGAATAACCGCTGAGCACACCCACTGATTGGCTGGCTAAAAAACTGCGTAAGTGCCGGGTTTTGCTGTTGGGTGGTTAACTTCCAAGCGCCGCGACGTGCAGGCACCATATCACCTTTAATTAAGCCCTGTTTTTTCTTAGGCTTGCGCGCACTAATTGCCACATAATACTTCTCGATCTGGCGCTGTTGAAACAATAGCGATAGCGCACGATTGGCTGCGGTTGTCTTGGCAAACAACAGCAACCCCGATGTCACCTTATCCAGCCGGTGCACTGGGTGTAGTGATGGTTGTTGTAAATCACTACGCAACTGGTGTATTAAGCCTGTATTGTGGCCCGATGTAGCCCCGTCGAGCGCACCCCAGATAACGGCTGACTGTTCTCGTGGCGGCTGTTCTAACCCCGGCTCTAACCTCTGTTCTGCTTGAGCATCGCCATGGCGATGCTCAAGTGGCTGGTGATGAACAGAAACCCCCGGGTGCTTATCGACTAGGATAAAGTCATCCTGCTCATCGATCAGGTTATACACTCGTATTGCTACTTAAACAGTGATTTAAGTTGATCCAGCTTTTGTTTTTGATCGTCAGAGAGTTTTTCGTCGATCTTTTCTTTTAGTTTTTCTTTGGCTTTGTCTTTCACTTCATCTTTAGCCAGTGCTTTTACCTGCTTTACGACACTGCGTTTTACTGTTGTTAAATAACTCTTTAGTATCGTCTCGGTCACTTGCTCAGGTGTAAGCCCAGTGGTTTTATTGCCGATATTTGCTTTTGAAAAACTCGGCAGTTCGATTGTTCGCTCGCCCCACTTTTCAGTCATAATATGAATAGAGCTATTGGCAAAGGTCAGCTTTTCGATCATCAGTTTTGTGTCGCTACCCGACTTAGCCGAATCAGCTTCACCTGAACCGCCACCAAGCGCTTTTGTGGAGCGTTTAATATTGTCGAGCATGGCCTGTATATTCGAATAGGTCAGGTCTTTTTGCTCAACCGTTACTTTAATACCATCAATGGTGACTTCGTTAAGCACAATAACTGGCTCGGCCACAGAGCGTGGCTCCACCTGTAGTGCAATAGTGCCCGCCGTTATTAAGTTCGGCGAAGAAAACCCCTCAGGATTGGCAATACGCAGTTGATTAAGCTCACCGCGCCCATCGGTTAGCTTGATATCCACATTGCCAAGCTTGACCAGTGTTTGCGTCACCTCAGGGCCTTTAGTCTCGATCACTTCTTTAACGATGTCATTGATGTTATTCAGAACAAAAACAACCAATGCGCCGACCACAAGGGCAACAACGATGATGATCCCTATAATAATTTTACCGATTTTCATGGTATACCCTTTGCCTATGTAGTAAAGATAGTGATAAATAGATGAACAATAGAAGGTTATTGTACATAGCCAGCGCTAAAGATGGCACAGATTATACGCCATAATGTGCATTACGTTCGCTCGCCATCAATAACCGCCTCAACGGCAGGTTTTGTATCGGGCGCAGGTGTCGCTTTGAGCGCATTAGTCGCCTTTTCTTGTGCTGGTATAGCCTCTGGCGCTGCCAACACCTCCTGTGGCGGCACTAATGCAGCACTGTCAACCTCAGCCTCAACACCCGCTTCACCCATCGACGATACCGGTGCGCTCTTGTCCACTTGGTTAGGCAGTGCAGCATTCACCGCATCAATAGCACTTTCTAGAATTGTTTTGTTCTGTGTTGACTCACGCTTTAGAGAATCATCAACGGGGGGAGTCGCTTCAGGCTCAACAGATTTGGGTTCAATAGATTTGGGCTCCGCGCCTTGAGGCTCAACCGGTGATTGCGTAGAGCCTGCCTTGTCATCAGGCACAGTATTATCAGGCGCAACAGACGGTTTATTGTCATTCAAGCCAAAGGTTTCTTTTGCTTTGTTAAGCTCATCTTCCACTACGTTTAGCAATTGCTCCCAACCTGACACCACCACTTTATTAGTTTCGCGTAAAACACCCTTAAGACTATTCTTTTTAACCGCCTCAAGCTCTGCTGACAATTGCCCCATTTGCAGCTCTACCGAGAGCAGTGCCTGCTGGGCTGTATCCAGCTCCGCCTGTAGTCGTGTGTTTTCTGCCTTTAACGCCGTGTTCTGCTCAATACTTTGGTACAGCACCCACCCGGTGATCACCAAAACAACAAGTAGTGCTTTTGCTATTAACGAATTTACCTTCATTCACTCTCTCCTAGACTGATATATCTGATCATTGATTCAGCAACGAATCAACAACCTGCAAAGTATATGACTTAAGTACCGTTATTACCTATCGCTACTATACTATACGGCCACCACCAATATAGGGGCCTGTGTTGGCTCACGCTATAGCGCGCAGCACCCATTAGCCAATTGTAATATAGGCGAGATTGTCACTACAAGCCGCTATTACTTCCTAATGTATTAACAGTCACCAGCCCAATAGATTGTACACGAGCGATAGGCAAACCGCGTTATAGTAATTGTGAGTGTGCCACTGGCACTGACCTTATACACTATTATTAGTGATTATTACCCGGTATGACCCATTCACAATACACACGGTATTTTATAGCCTGCCGGGGTGTTCTATTGCTATGTATACCACCATAAATAAGCTGACATATATAAGTAATAACGCACTACACTAACGCACCTACTCTACCGTTAAAACCCCACTTATCGATAGCCTGCACAGCATACTTTATACTATTTTTTACAGACCACTTCATATAATAATGTGCGCTATACACTCGCAAGTCACGCTAGAGACAGCCACAAATTTATTACATTTTAATGACTGTGCAACTCATAAAAAAACGCAACAGTAACTTTCAATATCAGGTAAAAAATACAACGCCATTATTATCATTGGCATAATTTAAAATATAGGAACCTCTGATTAATCTCGGATAACGTCTGGCCGAAGGGCGTGGCTAAAATCCGTTTATGCGGTGTTGGACTTCCTGCTAAGGACGACACCATTAGCTGCAAAGCCCGCCTTGCCTAAACGGATTGTAGACTCACGCAGAAGTCATTCGAGATTAATCAAAGGCTCCTATAACATTGGCACTACTTAATACACTAATACTGCGGCTATGCTACAAAAAATCTATTTTTTAGCATGTAAATCTTTTCAAAAAAATAGCACTACAACTAAAACAACGACAAAAATTTCGGCCCGTTATCAATCATTATTACTAGATACCAATTTAACCAAAAAGTAGTTGCCATCGACTCATGAAATTACTAGACTAGATTGCGCTAATAGATGTGCAGATATATTACTAACGAATGATATAGCCGCCGTTATTACACAGCGAAAATAGAAGACCCAGCAAGTAGAAAACTTAGTAAATAGAAAACTTAATAGAAACGTGAATCGATGTAACTGCACATAAACTTGCGCACTAAAAGTGGTAAACAATACGCGTAAATGCGTAATAAACCGTTAGGCACTTTGCTACTAGCCAATGGGTAATATGCGATTAACCGTGCTCAATAGGTACAACCCATATATACCCTGACTATTACCGCTTACAGCACGTTTATTCTGCATTACTGCTGCACGTTCTCTAATACAC
>Ga0193961_1000062_pt1 | contig 42382 bp, 44 predicted proteins | sample FB_4_MG_FD_140371 | JGI IMG/M metagenome (GOLD analysis project Ga0193961, IMG submission 140371) | Microbial mat bacterial communities from the Broadkill River, Lewes, Delaware, United States - FB_4_MG | ecosystem: Environmental > Aquatic > Freshwater > River > Microbial mats | place: USA...
ATAAAACTTAGTATTTAGTTTATTATTTTTATTCTAAGGTTATGTTCTTAGTGTTACAATTTTATTACAAAAACAATACGGAGGTGTAAATGAACAAGGATTATCATTTTTAGCATTGTTAAAAACTAATTGAAAAATAATTTACTACAGAGTAAATATTATAAATAAAAAGTTATTTATAAATTAGAAACAAAAAGGGGAAAAGAATATTAAATTTATTTTCCCCTTTTTTAGTTATTAACTCCATACCCAATCATATTCATATATCATTAATACTTTTCTGCTAAAATATTTATATTTAAAATGATAATAGTTTGATATGATTATATCTTTCTACTCAAAATATTCTCAAAACAAAATAATATATAGGAAATTAAATGTCAAAATTAAAACTCGGATTAGCTTCAGTAGCTATTGCAGGTATGGTTGTAGGTGGTATGCCTTATATCACAAAAAACTCTATCGATACAGTGATCACTGAAAAACAAAGTGAATTACTGAACAAAGGTTTATCTTTAGAGGTGACAAAACACCAAGGGTATTTTGATAGTCAAAGAGAGATAAAAATAAAGTTTACAGATACAGTGAAAATTCTTGATTTTATTTCAAAAGCAATAAGATTAGATATCGAATCTGTTCGAGACTTAACAAATAATGGAATGATATTTGAAGATGTTTCATTTAAAGGTACGGTAAAAAACTCAAACTTATTACCAGCTAATGTAAAAGCACAAATAACACTGGATGAAATACCCGAAAATCTTAAAGAAGCTATGAATAAAAATGAAGATTTAAAAAAATTTATAAATGCTTTATTGCTGAATGTTGAGTTTGATACAAGTGGAAATATTATTTTTGTTTCAATGAATGATTTAATTATTCAAAATAAAGATGTTGTTGCAAAAATGATTAAACCAGAAGTAAAAATCGATAAAAATATTTATGATACAAGTATTCAAAATATGACATTTAATATAAGTAAAAATCGTGAGTATTTACTTATTTATTTAGATGATATTAAGGATAAAATAAGATATGATGATGAATTGAATTTTGATGATAAACTAACTATATCTCAATTAAAATTCAATTTTAAAGAGAAAAGAAGAAGAACACAAAATATTAAATTTGAAAGTTCAGATAATAGTATCTTTACGCAGATGAAAACAGCAAATAATAAACTTGATGTAAAAGTACAATATGACTTAAATGATATTTTACTAAATGTACAAAATACAAGTACAAATATAGAACAATTTGGACTAGGATTTACTTTTAAGGATGTAAAAGAAGAGCCTTTACGATTATTAAATGAGACACTATCTGATGAGTATAAATTATCAAGAATTTTAGAGCCAAGCTTACAAGAGATAGTAAACAATGGTTTATCTATGAATATAAACTCAAAAATAAAAAATGTCAAAAACAATAATATTTCTGCAAAAGAAGTAGCGATTGATTTATCTTTTACCTTAGATAAAAATGATATAGATAAATACAGAGGGATAGATTATATTTTAAAATATTTATCAGTAAATGGTAAAATAAGTTTAGATAATACTACTGTGGAAAATCTTTCAAGAACTTTACCAATAGCTAAATATAATACAAACATAAAAAAAGATGTTTCGTTATTTGATATAAAATTTGAAAATAACCATTTATATATTAATGGTCAAAAAATTTAAATAAAAAATTCATGTAGAGAAAACTTTACATGAATTGTATTTGATAATTAGTGGTAACTAGTCTCTTGAAAGTTTCACTAATTGATCTATCATAACGTTTGCAGCTTCAACATTTAATGCTTTTTCATAAGTAGTCAAAAGTTCTCTTGCTAGGATATTTGCTCCTAGATGTTGAAATTGGATTCTCATTGCTTGAAGACCTTTTGCTCCACCTCCACCACTGTGTGTTGCTAAACCTACAATTTTTTCATTAAAAGCATCTCTCCAGTTTTCTGTTGATCTTGATGTCCAAGCCATAGCATTGTTTAAAACTGGTGGCATTACACCATTGTATTCTGGTGCGATGATAATAAAAGCTTGCAAAGATAAAATCTCTTGTGCTAAATCTTTTGCAGTATCAGGGATACCGTTTCTTTCCTCTTCAACTGTACTATATAGTGGTAAGTTTAGATCGACAAGGTTTATTACTGTAGTTTCTACACCTTTTGCTTCTGCTAATTCTTGCAGTTTATCACCTAATTTTCTATTATTGTTAGCACTTGCTACTAATATTCCTATTCTTGACATGTGTATCCTTTTTATTTTTTGAGTTTATCAAAAAGAGATTTGTAATTGTTATAGTTTTTTTCTTTAGTTTCTTTCTCTAAGATTATATATATTTATCTCTGTTATTATCATTTTATGAATAAAAATTTACAGATGGTATATAAATATCACAACGAAACAAAACACGCACCCACACGATATGCGAGGTCTCTAGGATATATGGATTGGGCTACACAACCCGACCCATATAGAACATACTCAAATACAAAACAAATAGATCTCCCTTTATCTTTTGATAATTTTACTTTATCATATAAAGATATTTTTGAAGAAGATAAAAAAGAGATAGCACCATTTTGTTTAGAGTCTATAAGTCAATTTTTTCAGTTCTCACTAGGATTAGCAGCAGTTAAATCATACGAAGGACAGTCTTGGGCACTACGATGTAATGCTTCAAGTGGAAACTTACAACCAAGTGAATCATACATCTTAGCCAATGATATAGATGGAATAGAAGATGGACTTTATCACTATGGTGTAAAAGAGCATACTTTAGAACAACTATCAACTACAAAAGAGAAACTAGATATTCCCAAAGACTCATTTTTAGTAGGGCTTACGTCGATAGTTTGGAGAGAAGCATGGAAGTATGGGGAACGTTCATGGAGATACACACAGCTTGATTGTGGGCATGCTTTTAAAGCACTTGAAATCTCAGCTAAAATCTTAGGCTGGAATATCCAAGTCATCAATACAAACGATAAAGAGATCAGCTATTTACTTGGACTAGATGACGTTTCTCGATATGTGCCAGAAGAAACAGAACACTCAGATATGCTTTTACTTGTAAGTAAAGATGATGAAATTAAAAGCGTAGATGTGAAAAGATTAAGAGAATCACTGCAAGATAAGTATGAAGGGAACGCAAATATCTTAAGTGCTTCACGACATAGATGGGACATCTTAGAAGATATAGAACAAAGTGTGACAAGTAGTGAAGATACAGATGTAGATATTTTTAAATCAGAACAAACAACATTTAGAGAGTGTGAATATAAGTCAAAAGATATAGTTCTAAAAAGACGGTCGGCACAAATGATGGATAAAGATGACACGCATATTTCAAAAAGAGAATTTGAGACTGTTCTTTCGAGTGTAGTATCAAAAAACTCTTCTCCCGTTAACTTAGTACTTTTTGTACATGATGTAGAAAACTTACCTACTGGATTGTATATCTTAGTAGGAGATAGTAGTAAACTAGAAGATTTAAAAGCATCTATGAAAGAGTTATTTTTATGGGAAAAAGTAAACTGTGGTGTTGATGATCTATATTTACTTCAAGGTGGTGATTTCAAACTATCAGCGAAAACTATCTCTTGCAATCAAGACATAGCAGCTCACGGAGCATTTTCACTGGGGATGTTAGTAGAGTTTGACCATCAGCTTACCACTCATGGTACTCATAGATATAAAGAGTTATATTGGAATTGTGGAGCTATAGGTCAACAGCTTTATTTAGAAGCAACATCGTTACATTTAAGTGCAACAGGAATAGGGTGTTTTTTAGATGATATCTTACATGATTTACTAGGACTTGTAAATACAAAATATCAGTCTTTGTATCATTTTACGATTGGTAGAGGATTAGTTGATAGTAGATTAACGAATGAGCAGCCATATCAGAATAAGAGATAATCTTATCTGATAGGTAAATTTATATTTTAGAATATTGTTGGGATATCTTTTCCTGAAATATACTCAACACTTTTAACTACACCATTTTCGAGTTTGTAAACAGTAAGTTTTTCTGCTTGTTTAGCAAATCTTGTATCACCTTCTTTTTCAATAAGTAATACATTGTAGTTATATTTTTTCATTTTTGGTAAGGCAAAAAGATATGAAATAATTGATGGCATACCTGAAATATCAGCAATAAAAACAGCGTTGTATTTCTCCAAAAATCCTTTTTCTTTTGAACTCAAAAATTCATTTAGAGCTGCAGATGTATCTTTTTCAGCAGAAAAGATTATAGTTTTTACATCAGAGTTTACAGTTTGTACTTTTTCAAACTGATCAGTTAGTTTGAAATTACCTATGTTACTATTTACGTTAAAACTATTTGAGAATAGGGCAGATGTTAGCATCGCTAAAAAGAGTACTTTTTTGATCATTAATTTTCCTTTTTTATATCATGATTTATTAGGTACGATTTTAGCATGAATTACATAACAGATATTGTTATTTAGATATTAACTCTATAAATTAATTTTTATATTATAAAGACTCATTTTCTCTTTTTAAAAAGCGAGGATTTTTACTGTCATTATCCAAAACACAGTTAACTTGAAAGTTAACCATTTTTTCAAATGGTTTTAAAAAGTTATCTAAAGAATCTTGCGAAATATTTTCAATTTTGTGTTTATTTAAAAGTTCTAGTATACATATAGTTGATTCTATAGTAGATAAGCAGTATTCATTTGGTTGCGTTTTTATTTTATATGCAGAAGATTTATCATGCACAAAACTTACCTTTGGTAACGCACTTATATTTTTACTCACTGCTAAGATTTTATTTGAACATGGCCATGTAGAATCGATGATAAAAATCACATTTTGTTTACTTTCTTTCTGGATTGTTTCATGATTTAGCTTGATACTGTCGTCACCTGGATATAAAACATAACAAGAGTTATTTGTATCGTTAATGATAGCGTTTATTTCGTTATCATTATTAAAATCTATACCTATATATATTTTTGAGTTTGGAAGAGATTGGTGTGTAAACCTTCCTGTGTTGTTTTTAGTTTTTTTGAACTCTTTTGGATGCATGATGATGATAAATCGAGTATTGGTTTCTATTTTTTCTATATATTCACACATACAGCTTTTTTTAGGTCGATAACACTCGTAGCATTTTTCCCTTATCTCTGTTATTTCAAGATTTTTAGGCATTTTTTCTTTTATGGTTATAGATATAAAGTGCTGAAATAATAGCCACACATACTAAAGTGATAGTTACGATTTGAGAAAGATACTCTTTTATAAGTTCTTGATTTTCTCCTATGAGATATCCTAAGGCTACAAGAATAATACTCCATAACAAAGCTCCAAGCGAAGTATAAAAAATAAATACTTTTAAATTCATTTTTGACAATCCAGCAGGGATAGAGATAAGTTGACGAATCCCTGGGATAAGTCGTCCTGTAAATGTAGAAATTGCACCATGCTTTTTGAAAAACTCTTCCATTTTATCGAGTGTTTCTTTTTTAATCATCACATATTTACCATAACGAAGTAAAAATTTTCTCCCTACATACAATGCTCCAAAATAATTTATAAGCGCCCCACCAATAGAACCCATAAGAGAAGCAAATAAAATAAGTGAGATATCCATATCGCCTTTTGATGCTAAGTAACCAGCTGGTACTAAAACTATCTCACTAGGAAAAGGGATAAAAGAACTCTCAATAAGCATAAGAAAAAATATACCTAAGTATCCCATATCAAAAATTTGGTCTGTAATAAACTGTGCTATTTCATGTATCATATTTAAAGTATCTTTGTATTAATTTAGAAGTGTAATTATAGACTAATGTTGATTAATTTTGTACTATTAAGAGAGTGAAAATTGTTGTTTTGGTTCGAGATATTGGTATTTTAACTGGATTTTATTTTCCATGATATGTGTTAATGTATCGTGTCCTTGATGCATGAGGTAGCCATTTTGTAGCTGTAACATATCCAATAAATCGCTTGCACTTTCAAAATTGAGATGATTTCCTTTTTTTGGTGGTATAAAACAAGCATCAATAAAAACATAATCAAAATGATATGTTTGTAATATCTTGAGATATTTATCTTCTATTCCTGCGCAGTCTGTAAGATATGCGATTGATGATGATGGAGTTTCTATAATATACCCTGTAGTGTTTTTTGAATGTTTTAAAGGGATGGGTGTGATTTTTATATTTTCAATGATTATAGTTTTTAATGCACTATTTTCTATATAATTGATAGATTTTTTGTGTTTAAAAAGATCAGAAAATCCTAAATTATCTTTTGGATGATAACAGTTGATATTGTCTTGTGAGTATCTTAGTCTTAAAAGCCCAAGCACATGATCTGGATGAAAATGTGTTAAGCAGATTGCTTTGATTTTTTTGCCATCTAAGATAGTTGAAATATCTTCGATTCCTGCATCAAATAAGATAACTTTATTATCATATTCCAGTACTGCATTTGTCGCTAAATTACTTATTTTTTTTGTTCGATATTCTTCACATGATCTACAATGGCAATTATGAACAGGGATACCTGCACTATCACTTGTTCCTAAAAATTTAAATTTCATTGTTAATTGCCTTTCAATAAATATATTAACATTTTTTGAGTAAAGAGATAAACTCTTTTGAAGATTTCGTTATTTTTTCTTTATTATCAAATGTAACTAATTTTTTTGCTCGTATATTTGTATATGCTCTTTTCAGACGTAGCATTATCTGCTCTTCTGTTTCTCTTTTTCTTTCTCTTAATCGAGATAAAAGTATCTCTTTAGGAAGAGTGACCTGTATAGTGGTCACATCATCATAATATTCTTCAAAATCTTTTATATAATCTCTTGATATGGAGATTATATTGATACCTTCTAAAATATTATTTTTAGCTATTCCATAAAAGTTTTTATGAGCATTCCACGAAGAGATAAAGAAATCATTTTTTTCTAATAAATGAAATGCATCCTCTTCCACAAAATAGTTCTCTTCGTTTTCATCTGCTTTTCGTGTAATATATCTATTAATAAAATGATAATTGTCATTTTCACTAAGTTCTTTTTTTGCACATCTTATAAGTGTATCTTTTCCAACTCCACTAGGCCCCACAATAAGTATTATTTTTTTCATAATATTTATTTAATCATTGTATTTTAAATCTAAAATACTTCTAAATGTATTTATCATAATTAAAACCTAAATCCTTTTATGGCGTTATAAATTGATTCACCATCTTTTATTGTCCAAACTACTTTTGGGATATTGTCATCTTCTATTACAATAATATCAGCTCTTTTTCCAGCTTTTAGTTCTCCTCTATCTTCCAAGTTTGCATATGACGCAGGAGTAGAAGTAATCATAGAGAAACCTTTTGCTATCTCTAAGTTTGCATCTTTTTTCATTCTATATACTGATTGTAGCATTGAAGTAGGGTGATAGTCTGAACATAAGTATTTACAAACACCCTCTTTTACTAATTCAATCGCTGAGATATTCCCACTTTGGCTTCCCCCTCTTACAATATTTGGTGCACCCATACCCGTAGCTATCCCTTTACTTACGGCATATTTTGCTACATCTAAATCTAGTGGAAACTCAGAAATTTGAACACCTATATCTAAAAGACCATCAAGTTTTTCAATACAATCATCATCATGACTTAATAAGGTCAAATTATGTTTTTTAGCACAAGCAATTAAATCGTTAATTTTATCTTCATCTTTATTGAGTTTTTTATCAACAACTTTTTGAAGCTCATTTTCATCTAGTCCATAGTATGAACTATAATATGTTTGAAAAGATTCTAAAGATTTAAATTGACCTTGACCTGGACTGTGATCCATTAAAGAAACAAGCTTCACCATACCATTTTCTATAACCTCTTTAATAGGTTCAATAGCTTCCGTGCTACTAAGTTCAAATCTTGCATGAATAAGATTATCAACACCAAGATGTTTTTTGTTTGCTTTATAAATCTCTTCGATTTGCTCTTTTGCTAACTCTATACTTCTTTTCTTTTTTGGGTTTTCTTCAAAACCAATAGCGTGAAACATCGTAGTAACACCAGCCATAGAAAGTTTTTTATCAAGTTCTGCAACTGCTAGTTCTATTGGAAATGTTGCACCTAGTCTAGGCTCTATCTCTTTTTCTATTGCATCAGAATGTAAATCTACAATACCAGGAGCTATTTTTCTATTTTCCAAATCAATGGCTATATCATGAGAATTATAAGTATCAATGCTTTCTATAAACTCTCCTTTGATAACTATATCTGCTGGTATAAATTCTTCATTTATTAAAACGTTTTTACTTCTTAAAATAGTTTGCATTTTTTATCCTACTCTTTCTAATTTGTATATGTGGTCACTTATACTTTCCATCGCTTCTAGGTCATGAAAAATACCCACCATAGCAACACCTTGTTTTTTTAATAACTTCAATTTTTCCACTACTTTCATTGTATTTGTTTTATCCAATGATGCTGTTGGTTCATCTAAAAGTAAAAGAGACTTAGGCGCGATTATTCCCTTTGCAATATTCACACGTTGTTGCTCTCCACCAGAAAAAGTTAAAGGAGATAAATCAAATAACTCTTCTCTAATTGAAAGATAATCTAACATCTCTTTTGCTTTATTTCTTGATACTTCTTCAGTTTCACCTTTAAAAATAAGCTGTTCTGCTACTACATCAACCGCACTAATTCTTGGTAATATTTGTAAAAATTGAGAAACATAACCGATCTCATTTTTTCTTAATTGTAAAATATCACTTTCACAAGCAGTAGCAATATCTATTTTACTTCCATTATCTCTATGAAAAATAATATTTCCTTGGGTTGTTGTATATGTTCTAAATAAAGTTTTTAATATAGATGATTTACCCGCACCACTAGGTCCAAATAAAGATAAAAACTCACCTTGTTTTACAGTTAAGTTAATATCTTCAAAACCTTTTACTTCAATACTTCCTTGAGTATGAACTTTAAAAGTTTTATTTAAATTTTTTACTTCTAATCTAATCATTCTTTTTCCTTACTTTATAGTACTGATGACACTAGTAACTGTGTATATGGGTGTTGCGGGTCTTCAAGAATCTGATCTGTTAAACCACGTTCAACTATTTGTCCATTTTTCATAACAACTGTGATATCTGTTAGATGTTTAATAACACCTAAATCATGTGAAACAACAATCATTGAAAATCCAATCTCATGTTGTAATTCTTTTATTAGATCAAGAATTTTTGCTTGTACAGAAAGATCAAGACCTGTTGTTGGTTCATCTAAAAGTAAAATCTTCGGATTTGAAGATAATGCTTTTGATATCTGTATTCTTTGTTGTTGTCCCCCTGAGAAGTATTCAGGATAATCATCAATTCTTGATGTAGGTATCTCTGTTTTTTCTAGAAAAAATAGGGCTCTATTTCTAATCTCATCATATTTTTTATTACCACTCATTATTACTTTTTCTGCAATATTTCCACCAGCAGAAAAGTTATAGTTAAGACCTAATCTAGGGTTTTGATAAATCATTGACATTAAAGAGTTTCTTAAATGTGACAATTCATTTAGGTTTGCATCTAAAATATTTTTTCTTTCCCCATCAACTCCAACAAATTCTTTTACAAAAATTTCTCCCAATGAAGCTTTTTGATCTTGATAAATAAGCTGAAGTAGTGTCGATTTTCCACTTCCACTCTCCCCAACAATTCCTAAAACCTCACCTTTTGCTAATGTTAAATTTACATCATTAACTCCAACAACACTTTTACACGTAGGGCAAATAGAACTGTTAAAATCAGCGCCCGTAGTTTCTAAACAGTTTGGACAAAATTTCCCAAATACTTTAGAAACACTTCTCATATCAAGAATCATTATTTTTCTCCATCGTTTAAATTATTATCACAATAATCTGTATCATTACAATAATAGTGTGTAACACCATCATCGTCATAAACTTCATCTAAAAAGCTATCTTGGCTTCCACATCTACTACATTTTTTACCCTCAAAATTTTCTACTTTGAACTCTCTATCTTCAAATTTTAATGGTTCTACTTTTGTATAAGGTGGAATTGCATAGATCTTTTTTTCTCTCCCTGCTCCAAATAGTTGTAATGCTTTACAATTATTAAGCTTTAAAGTATCATATTTTGGAATAGGACTTGGATCCATTGCATATCTATCATTTACCATCACTGGGTATCTATTTGAGATTCTACTATCTCCGAACATTGAAGTATCCTCATATAATAAAACCCATAGTTTTGAATAGTCAGCATTTGCATGTAGCAGTTTCGCTTTTGCAATACTTGGTTCAACTGTTTCAAGAACATCTGGCATAGGTACTTGATACACTAAAGTTTGTTTTTCCTGTAATTCAATCTCTGGAACTCTATGTCGTGTTTGAATAATAGTTGCTTCTTTTGTGTTTGTTGTTGTTTTTACATCAGTTACAGATTTGATAAAATTTCTAATATTTACAGCATTTACAGAACCATCACACCCTTGATCTATTACTTTTAAAGTATCTTCTTCATTAATCATCGCAAGAGTAACTTGCAGTCCGCCAGTTCCCCAACCCCTTGCAACTGGTAGTTCTCTTGAAGCAAAACCTACAATATATCCAGGAATTGCAATAGCTTTTAAAATAGATCTTCTAATCTCTTTTTTTGCTTCTTCATCTAAAAATGCATATCTCATTTTTTAACTCCTGTATTATTTTTTGATTCTTCCTCTTTTTTATCATTAGAGTATTTTTGTGCAGATTTAAAAATCTGATAATCAGTTTGAAATGTAACATAATGAGGTAATTTAAAGTGATTTGTCATACCAAATGATTCTATACCATCTAAATGATGCATAATCATGTCAAAATCAGCTGCAATAATATGCTCTCCACCTACAGAATAATGAGTATTGTATAAAGACAGATCGATCATTGACATAGAGATCGCTTTTGTTTCATTTTTACCAAAACTAAAACCAAATCCAGTAGTTAGTTTTGTTTCTCCCTCTTCATTTTGATTAAATGTACCAACACACTCAACAGCAGTAGCTTCAATAGAGCCTACTTTTACATCTTTTTTAGTAAAAGGATGTATAAACTCTATATCAAGTTCCCCAATTCTAAGATCGCCAATAGTAGGATGAATATCTCCATACCCTCTCATAGTTGTATATCCTACACATAAAAGTGAACCAGTCTCAGCTCTACTCATAACCTGAAGAACGGCAGATCTTGGATACGGAGCTGAGGGATAATTTCTTGTGATATCCCAAACAGTTTCCTCTTTTGGAAGTGTTTTGATTAAGTTGTCATCTCTTAAAGGTGTAAGTGCAGATTTGATTACACAATCTTTATTTGAATACTCTTCGATATTTACATCTTCTTTTTTTAAATCAACTAATAACTTAATCTCATAATCATTTGAAGGGCCTAATAATTGACCACCTTCTATATCTTTAAATGCGGATGATATTCTTCTACTTAGTCTCATATTATTTACATCAATTGTTTTAGATGTACCAATTCTTTGACAAGAAGATCTATGCGCTCTTAAAAAAAATGATGCATTAAGTAAATCCCCAGCACTTCTTTTAATGGCACGAGCTGCTAGTTTTTTAGAATATAAAGAACCCTCACTCATAACTCTGTCAATTGAAAAAGTTAATCCTTCTATTAAGCTATTGTCTTCTAAGTCTTCACCTTTAGCAGTAATATCTCCATATAAGTCCAAAGAGTTTTTTATAGCCTCTTCACCACCTTTAATTGCGTAATAAGCCATCTATATTACCTCCAATTTTGTTGTTCTACTAAGTGCTATTAATTCACCATCATCAGTTAAGAAAAACACTTCATTTCCAAGTGGATAGTACGAGTTTTTTTCATTGAAAAAATCTACAAATGATTTATCTACAGGTAAAGAAACTATTTTCTCATTATTAATTCCTGGACCTTTTAATTTTACTTTTAAACCATTATGTGATTTACATTTAAAGATAAATGTACCTGAGTATTCAGGGTCTTTTGATGTTCCTACTTTTGCTTTATTAAATAAAAACTCATTTAATTCATCACAAAAAATATAATCAGCATTTTCAATACTTTCTTTTTTTGCATTTGTTATCGCCTCTATTAGTTCAAACTCCTCTTTTCCTTCATAGTAAAAACTTACTTGTGAATAAAGTAGGGTATTTGCAATTGCTAATAAATTTGAGTTAAATAAAGGTTGAATATTTTCAATATTTCCTGGCATGCTTAAACTATTTTGTAAAGATTTGAAATTGTCTCTATTTAATTTTTCTATATCTACTGTTTCCATTTTATTACCTTACATTAAATCAAAAGAAACTCTTGTTGAGTTTACTTTTTGATTTGTATGTTTTATTTTTTCCTCTTTACTGTTTTTTGCTTTTGTTAGTAAATCAATTATTTCATCTTTTAAAATATTTGCTTCAAAACATGCATCTAATACGGCTGTATATAATGATAGGTTTTCATCAGTATCCATCGTCATAGACCAACCTTTTGTTTGTTTTATTTGAACAATTGTAGATGTAACTAAAACTTCTCCAGCATAAAAACTCCCTCCAGAAATAGGGTCTTTTACTGGAACAAGAATTGTTTGTTCTGTTGGTTTCGTTAATATTTTTACATTATATGTTGTATTTATTTTATTATATAGTTCTTCTAGTTTTTCACTTTGCACTATTTGTGCCAAACTATTTATATCTTCTCTTTGCATTTTTATATATACCTTTTTCTTATAAGTGCACTAATCTTGTCTATTATCCATACTGTTAAAACGATTATTATTAAAATCGCACACACATCGCCATTTTCAAAAGCTCTTAACTTATCAAAAAGATAAAACCCAATTCCTCCAGCTCCAACAAATCCTAAAATAGAAGCACTTCTTACATCTGACTCAAACCTATATAAAACCATAGAGATAAAATGTGGCATCGTTTGTGGAATAACTGCATATGTTAATATTTTTATAAATCCTGCACCGCTTGAAGTTAACGCTTCAACTGGACCTGGGTCAATAGACTCATTTCCTTCACTTAATAATTTACTCAATGTTCCTGCTGTATGGACTGCTAATGCCAATATTCCTGCCATTGGTCCTAGTCCTACTGCACTTACAAATATTAAAGCCCATACAATTTCATTTATCGACCTACAAATATTTGCAAATAATGTTGCCGTTGCATATAATATTTGTCTTAATGATTTTTGTATCCAAGATTGTCCTGGAATCAAAATCAGTAATATATTTCTAGAACTCATATATGATAAAGGAACAGCAATAATCACAGATAATACAAGAGCAATAACTGCCATCTGAACTGTTTCTAACATCGCTAACATATAATCACTAAGATCTGAAGTATTTGTTGTAGGTGGAAAGTATGAACTCCCCTCAATACTTGGATTTCCTTCTATATATTCAAGCATATATTTCCAACCATCTAATAAAGCACCAAAACTCATCTCCGTATCAATCCAACTTTGTGTCATTATATATATAAAGATTGCCATCACAGCAAGCGAATAGATATTAAATGGTGATGATTCTTTTTTTAAATCTTCTATACTCATAGTTTTCCTTTTCCCAAAATTTGGGCATTAAATATCTATATAAAAAAGGAGTTCCTTTTTTATATAATTGTTTTCTAAATAAATTTATCTTGGATTATTGTTTGTTTTTTAGTTGCTTTTTGAGTTTAATGAGATCTCTAACACTATCATACACGCTATCATCAACGTTGATGAAACCTTTATTTTTTAATCTTTTTAAACCTTCTGCATCTTTAAATGAGATTAATGCACCTTTAATAGCCATCTTTAGTGAATTTGGTAAGTCTCTTTTGACTGCAATAGGAGCACCTGGGATTAGTTTTGATTGCCAAATGATATTAAAATCATCTCTATTCCAGTGTTTTCCTAAACCTCTATTGAAGTCTAGGTTATTTGTAGAAGCTGCATCAACACGATTTGCTTTTACAGAAAGAATAGAAGCTTCATGACCACCTGAATATAATACTTTTGAAAAATAATCAGTTGGTTTAATCCCTTTTTGTGAAAACATTACGGAAGGTACTAGTGTTCCTGAAGTTGATTGAGATGAGGTAAATGCCCATTTCTTATTTTTAATATCTTCTAGATTTTTAAGACCACTTCCTTTTTTTGTAATAATTGTTCCATAGTATCCTGCTAATCCAGACTCAGCATCCACTTCAACAACAATTGCTTGGGCATTTGCTCTTCTTACTGCTTCTACATAAGATTTTGGTCCAAGATATGCTACATCAATATGGTTGTGTTGCATCCCTGTAATAACACCTGTATAATCACCAGCTAGCTTTAGTTTGATTTTAATTCCTAATTGTTTTTCTAAATAAGAAGTAAGTGGTCCAAAATTTTCTTTCATAGATGTAGAACCAGCAACTGGAATCACACCAAATGTTAATTTTTCAGGCCACTTTTCTTGTGCCATAAGTGAGTGAGCACCCAATGATAATGTTAGTGTAGTTAATGCAATTGTTTTTAAAAATCTATTTTTCATCTGTTTACCTTTTTAATATTATTTTTTTGCTACACTACTATCGTTTTTAGTAGTATAGATTTGTTCAACTAACTCGTCTGTTAGTTCGCTACTATTACCATCAAAGACTACTGTGCCATTGTTAACGCCAATTATTCTGTCACAGTATTCTTTTGCATAATCTAAATGATGTAAGTTTGCTATAACTGTCACACCATAAGTCTTATTTACTTTTTTCAATATTTTCATCACCTTAGTGGCACTTTTTGGGTCTAGTGCTGAAATAGGTTCATCTGCTAAAATTAGTTTTGGATTAGCAGCTAATGCTCTTGCTATTGCTACCCTTTGCCTCTGTCCTCCTGAGAGTTTATCGCACCTTTTTAATGAATATTTATCTATATCTACTATCTCCATATACTCCTTTGCTTTTTTTAATTCTTTATCTTTATAGTATTTGATAATAGCTCGTGCCATTGGAATATCTTTTAACATACCGCTTATTACATTATCCAATACTGATAATCTATCTACTAAATGATATCCTTGAAATATGATTCCAACTTTTTTTCTTAAATTTGCTAAATCCTTTTTTTTAATTTTTCTCATGTCAAAATCTAAAGCATGAAATTTTCCATTAAATACTTTTATTCCACCTACAACTGACATAAGTAGAGTTGATTTTCCCGCACCACTAGGACCTATAATTCCTACAAATTCACCTTTTTCAATTTTTAGGTTAATATCTTTTAATATAACCTCTTTTTTATAACCTAAAGTTAGGTTTTTCATATGTATCATCTCTTTTCCTTTTAATGTAATTTTATTTTTATTTTTGCTAAATCAGATCGAAATTTTGCGTAACCACATTCGACAGAATTTCCATGTTGATCTATTGATGGAACATTTGATACCAAAAGAGGAAAACTTTCAGGGATCATTAGTAGTTGTGCCTCCTCTTTTGTTGGGAGTGTAGCTTCAAAAAAACAGTCTTGTTTGGTTGCTGTTACATCGTATTTCTCTTTTAATATTTTATATAATGATGTATTGTCTTTTATATATTTTTCTAAATCATGAAATCTTTTTGCATCAAAAAAACTAGTATATAAAGCAAATGGAGTGCCGTCTACATATTTAAGAATTTTAATCATTATCACTTCATCTCCATCTTTGAGTTTTAATTCACGTGATATATCTTCATCTGCTGGAATTATTTTACAATCAAGAAGTTTAGAAGAGGGCTCAAATCCTATGTTTAATATCTGAGTAGAGTAATTACTTTTTTGAGTCATACTGTAGGGGATTTTGATATTTGATATAAAGTTTCCTTTCCCTTTTTGGGAATAAATCAATCCTTTTTCTTTTAGCTTTTGTAGTGATTGACGTACTGTATGTCGATTTATATTATAAGTTGTTGCAAGCTCATTTTCAGATGCGATTTTTTCTCCTGCTTTTAATTCTTTAGTTTCAATTTTATTTTTTATAAGTTTATAGAGTTGATAATATAGCGATTGTTTTGAATTAGTATCTAACAATTTATCCCTTTTTACTTGTCTATACAAGTTTGATTTTAGAAGTATAAATTATATTAGTTACAAGTTGGTTACCATTTAGATTTTAGAAATTTTGACAAAAAAGATAAGTAACTTCTAATTTAGGTATAATGCGTTTAAACAGAAGGAAATAAAATGGCAAAAGGTAAAAAAACAATCATCAAAGATATAAAAAGAATATCAGATGATATAGTATCTATCAATGGAGCTGAATATATAATCATCGAAGATGAAAAAGATATAGAAACAGCTATCACTATGAAAATAACATCTCATGGTAATAGAATATTAAGATTTGAAGATACAAAAAAAATGGCTACTATAGATAGAAAAAGAGATATCAATATAGTGAAATATACTATATTAGATAAACATAGAGCCTCACGATTTAAAAAGACATTAGAGAGAAGTATCCTTACTCAAGAAGATAAGAAAATAGTTCTATCAAATGCAACTTCACATATAAAAGCTCGAGCAATAGTAGACTCTTATAAGAAAAAAGATGGTGCTAACTATGATAAACAGTCAGGATTAAGTACATTTTATATAGCAGAAGAACAAGAATAAAAGGAAAAAATTGAAAAAAACATACCCATTAACATCAGAAACTAAAAAACAGCCAAGAGTAATAGAATCAATTAAAAATGATATTAGAAAATATATCAAAAGAGAAAAAAGAAAAACATTACCTGAAGGTATGAATTTTTGGAATATGGACTGTAAGTTTGGTCATGATGATAAAGAACCAGAAGTGATTGCATTTCAAGATATCACTAAATCTATCGATGAATCTGTAGAATTAAATTGTAAAACTATCTATGTAGAGATACTTTCAAGTGCTATTAAAAGAGAGAAAAAAGTTGAAGAGTTAGTTGAAGAAGATGCTTTATTAGAGAACAATGAAGAGATAGAAAAGAACGAAGATATTGAGCAAAACGACACTATCTAAATCTCTTCATAAGAGAAACTTACATAATACAAGATATGATTTTGAAGAACTTATTCAAAGTTCTTCAAAACTACAATCACATGTCAAAAAAAATCAATATGGGGACTTATCTATTGATTTTCATTCTAATGATGCCGTTATGGCTTTAAATAGTGCTTTATTAAAACACTTTTATAAAGTTGAATGGAGTATTCCTCAAAAATATTTATGTCCTCCTATTCCTGGGCGTGTTGATTATATTCATTATATAGCTGATTTATTAGCCTCTAGTAATAGTGATAAAATACCATATGGAAAAAATATTTTAGGTTTAGACATCGGAGTAGGGGCAAATTGTATTTATCCTATAGTGGGAAACAGAAGTTATGAGTGGAACTTTATAGGGAGTGACATAGATAACGTATCTTTAGAAAATGCACAAAAGATAATTGACTCAAATGCAGTTCTACAAGATACAATTCAAATCAAACATCAAACATTAAAAGAAAATATTTTTAAAAATATAATAAAAGAATCTGATAAGATAGACTTTACTATGTGTAATCCACCTTTTCATAGCTCCAAAAAGGAAGCAAAAGAGGGAACAAAAAGAAAACTTTTAAATCTTTCAAAAGGGAAGAATAAAAAAGTATCTTTAAACTTCGGTGGACAGCACAATGAGTTATGGTGTGAGGGTGGTGAAGTAGAGTTTATATCTAAAATGATACATGAGAGTGCAGAGTATAAAAGTAATTGCTTATGGTTTACATCGTTAGTATCTAAAAAAGAAAACTTAGATACTCTTTATAATGTACTTAAACAATACAACCCAAGTCAAATAGAAACTATTGAGATGATACAGGGACAAAAACAAACGAGATTTGTTGCTTGGACTTTTCATGATAAAAATGAACAGTTACAATGGTTTAAAAATAAGGAAAAACAAAATGAACAATAATCCAAATGATTTACTTCATGGTCTTACATTAAAAGTAATAGTAAATAAACTAGTTGAGTTTTATGGATGGGAAGAACTGGGACAAAAGATAACAATAAATTGTTTCAACGATAACCCTTCAGTAAATTCAAGTTTAAAGTTTTTGAGAAAAGAGTATTGGGCGAGAATCAAAGTAGAAAAACTCTATATCAAAACTTTTTTAGCGGAAGAAGCATTGGCATTAAAAGAGCAAGAGTCTAAGTAAACTATTTCTACATAGATACTACACATTAAAAATGTAATATAAGGGTATTATAAATAAGGATATAAATATGAAAAAAATAATTTTGATTTTTGCTATACTATTTTCTGTAAGTAATATGTATGCAATACAACCAGGTCAAATAGCACCTAATTTTACTGCACAAACTTTAGAAGGTAAAAAAGTTACTCTAGAACAATTCAAAGGTAAAAAAGTTGTATGGCTAACATTTTGGGCTACATGGTGTCCTTATTGTAAAAAAGAGATTCCAGCACTAAAAGAATTACAGAAAAAATTTGGTGATAAAGTTGAAATTTTAGCAATCAATATTGGTGTAAATGATAGCATTGAAAAAGCAAATGATTATAAATTTGAACACGACATATCATACGATATTATTTTTAGTAATAAAATAACAAGACAATACCAAGTTCGAGGAACACCTACACAAGTAGTGATTGATGGAAATGGGATAGTTGCTTATAAAGGAACTAGAGTTCCTTCAAATATAACAAAAGAAGATATAAACGCTCTTTTAAAGAGATAAATTACTTAAAACTTTTTTATGATGAGGTCTTTATCTTCGATTTCATTATAATTACTCCTGCAAATCTACCACACTTTTTATCTTTTCTATAAGAAAAATAAGGTTCACCAGAGCATTTTGTACAAATTTGTGTAACTGTAAGGTTTTCAGTTTGTACACCAGCCTTTAAAAGTTGTTTTTTATTTATCCCTTGAAGGTCAATATTTCTTCCATTTACATATTCTTTTCCAAAAAGACTAGAGGTTTGTTCTGCTAATTCTTGGGAGACTTCATAGCAACACTTCTCAATACTAGGACCTAGTACAACTTCTATATCTTTTGGATTACATTGATAGTTATTTGTCATTTTTTTTATGGTGTGGGAAGAGATGTTTTCAAAAGTACCTGCGCGTCCTGCATGAGCAACGCCTATTACTTTTTTTGTATGGTCATAAAATAAAATAGGGATACAATCTGCTACCATAACCATAAGAGGAGTATTTACTTGATCTGTAATGAGTGCATCACATGTTTGCACATTTGAATCAGGAGATACCGTTTTTACAATATTTGAATGAATTTGTTCCATAAATTGTAGTTTGGAGTTGTCAAATTTATATTTCTTTGCGAGCTCTTGCCTTGCTAAGTCAACACTATGATCATCTTCTGTTACATGATAGGCAAGATTTTTATCATCTATATTTGTAAATAATGTGAGTATTTTATTTTTCATCTATCTTTCCTTTGTATTAGTAGTATATAAGAGTATAGTTTCATTATAGACTACATAATAATTTTTCAGGATTTTATGAAAGTAAATCCTGTAGTTGTACATAACTGTTCAAAATAGGGTCATTTATATAGTAGACGTCTTTTGCATCTTGTGCTATGAAAACTCTCTCTTTCCACTCTACTAGATCTTGGATAGAAGCCAAAACTAGTTTAGATACCATTGTTTGGCTACTAATGTTATCAAAGTTTATCTCTCTTAATAAAATAACAATAGAGTAGACAACTTTACTTAACTCTTCAAATTCTGTAAAAATATATAAAAATTTATTATATGTTTCTAAGATATTTAAAATATCAGGCAATGCTCCTTCAAGATCATTATTCATCATAATACTCATCATTAACCTATCCAATGATAGTTCTAAATCATTGAGGTCTTCTATCTCAAATCCCCAATCCTCATAAAGCTCTAAAAACTCTTTTGCATTATGTAATATATGTCGTTTTTGATAAGAACTTACAAGTTCAAGTTCATGTTCTTTTACATCAGAAATATTTTCTACTGGTGCATCGTTGTTATCAATATCTTCTATATTGATAAAGTTTTCTATTCTGTTTATCTCTTTTGCATAATAATTTTTAGAGAAGAATTTTTTAAGAAGAGTTTCTATCTCTTTATTGTCATATGGTTTATAAATATATCTATAAACTTTTTGTTTTAATGCTTCAAATCTATATGTATGATCATCAAGGACTGTAACACCTACAATTTTTGATTGTCTACCTTGTCTTTCTTTAATATATTTTAATAATTTAATTCCATCATATTTTTTCGAAGAGATATCTAAAAAGATAATATCAATTTCATTTTCACCAATTATATCTAAAGTATTTTGTGGATTCTGTGCCACAAAATATTCAAATGTTTCACCAATAGAATCAAAATATACTTTGATATCTTGCTCTATAATTTTACTATTAATTAAACTTGCATCTACACTTAATATTCTTTTCATCACATCTCTTTTATTTGCTTTGTGCTATTAAAACATCTTCTATCATTTTATCTAAATCACCGTCTAAAATACCATCAACATTACTATACCCAATATTGCTTCTTGTATCTTTAATTTGCTGATAAGGTTGCATTACATACGAACGGATCTGGTGTCCCCATCCTATTTCACTTTTTGAGATACCTTGTTTTTCTGCTGCTTGTTTTTCTAACTCTAATTCATAAAGTCTAGATTTTAGCATCTTCATCGCACTTGCTTTATTTTTATGCTGTGATCTGTCATTTTGACATTGTACTACTATATTTGTTTCTATATGTGTAATACGAATTGCAGATTCTGTTTTATTAACATGTTGTCCACCAGCACCACTAGCACGGTATGTATCGATTCTGATATCTTTCTCTTCAATATCAATATCAATATTATCATCAACTTCAGGAGATACCATAACTGAAGCAAATGAAGTATGTCTTTTAGCATTTGAATCAAATGGACTAATTCTTACAAGTCGATGAATACCATTTTCAGTTTTTAAGTAACCATAAGCATTGATTCCTGATATGATAATACTCACATCTTTGATACCAGCTTCATCACCATTTTGATGATCTAATATTTCAACTTTAAAACCTTTTCGCTCTGCCCATCTAAGATACATACGATATAACATATTTGCCCAGTCACAAGACTCAGTTCCACCAGCACCTGGGTGTATAGAAACAATTGCATTACTGCCATCATCTGTTCCACTTAACATCACTTCTATTTCTGTTTGTTGTAAGATTTGTTCAAGAGTAGATGATTCTGCATATAGTGTTTCTATTGTATCTTCATCTTTTTCTTCTACTGCCATCTCATATAAATCGTTAGCATCTGTGATTGCTTCATTTGCTTTATTAAATTTACTAAGTTTACTTAGGAGTCTATTTTTCTCTTGAGCTGTTTTTGTAGCAAGCTCTTGATTTGACCAAAATTCAGGTTCTTGTTCTATTGTTGTTATCTCTTCAAGTCTTACTTGAATCTCTTCTGGTTTAAGAATAGATTCAATATTTTGAAGTTTTTGATTTAAGTTTTTTAGTAGTTGTGTATATTCGTAATTATCCATAAATATAATTATAGTGTATTAAAGCTAAATTGATTGTTTTGATATATCATGTATCTACTATCACATGCAAGTGAAGGGATATTAATATATCGTTCCCCTTTGTATCCTTGATGAAAATGACCTTCTATAATTAAGTCAATTTCATTTTGAGTATTATAAGTTTGAATTCTTTTATGAACAAATCCTAAAAAGTTATTGAGTTTATGACAAATTTTTTTATGCATAAGTTTTTTTTCTATATATTTAGAGATAAAATCATTTTTATCTAAAAAGTTGATAAATCTCATAACTTTATGGTTTCGAATGATTGATGTGTATAAATTATAAAAAAATGGTGTATATATATCACCATGTGCTAAAGCAATCTCTTTTGTACCATGTTCTATGAGTAGTGGTTGATGTTCTCTAGATACTACATTTACCTTTGGAAAAATATCTTTTAGATTGTAATCATGATTACCCTCAAGGTAAATTACTTCATGTGTTGTTGATAGCTCATTTATAAGAGAAATCATACCATAGTTAATAAATTTAAAATATTCAATTTCACCTGATAAAAAATCAAACATATCACCCATTAAAAAGACTTGTTTTGATGAAAGTGTTCCGTTTTGAAGCATTGTCAAAATTTCGTGTAATTGTGTTCTATTATCGTTGTAATGGGCGTCCGCAATGAAGATTGCATTATCTTGTATAATCATTAATATCCTATAAACTAGTATTTGTGATTATAATATAAACTTAATAAAAAAGCTTTTATAAAATATTTATAAAAAGTACAATATAATGACAGAATAAATTCTCAAAACGAGTTAAAACAAAAGGACAAGACATATGGAAGGTAGATTATTTACATTCTTTGGTGCAATAGGTGGTCATGGTCAAGAGTGGATCATATTATCTCATTTAGCATTAACAGTAGTTATCGTAATGTTAGTAGCAAGAGCAGCTACTAGAAAAATGGCTTTAGTACCAACTGGTACTCAAAATATCATGGAGGCTTACATTCAAGGTGTTGTTTCTATTGGTGTTGATTCAATGGGTGAAAAAAATGCTAAAACATTTATGCCTCTTATTGCAACATTAGGATTTGTAATCTTTGTAGCAAACATGATGGGAATTATCCCAGGTTTCGAATCAATTACAGGTAATATCAATTTTACTTTATCTTTAGCAATTATAGTTTTTACTTACTATATTTACTTAGGATTTAAAGAAAATGGTGCTGCTAAATATCTTGGACACATGATGGGACCAGTTCCTGCATTAGCTCCATTAATGTTCCCAATTGAAGTTATTTCGCATGTATCAAGAATCGTTTCTTTATCATTTAGACTTTTTGGTTCTATTAAAGGTGATGATATGTTCTTAATGGTTCTTCTTATGTTAGTACCTTGGATTGCACCACTTCCAGGTTTCTTCTTCTTATTTGCATTTGGTATATTACAAGCGTTCATCTTCATGATGTTAACATATGTATATATCTCTGGATCAGTAATGATGCACGAGGAGGAACATTAATTTTATGACTAAATGTCGTAAAATTAATGTGAGTCACTAAAAGAGACTAGATGTCACATATTATAAAAAAGGAGGCTTATTTTAAGCCTCCTTTTTTTATATCTTATTTTATAACCGATCCAGAAGAGTTCGGAAATACACCACAGCTATTTGAAAAGTCTCTACGTAATACTCTAACTCATCATTGTGTTGATATGATCTGTTTTAGAGATAAAACCTCTTCTAATAAAAAAGAATTAGCTAAAATTTGTCTTGATGTTTCTCGTGAATATAATGTGTCAAAAATTCTGATAAATTCAGATATCGAATTATGTTATGAGTTAGGTTTTGATGGAATCCATTTTAATTCACAGCAATTTACTAATCTGAAATCTCTACAATCCTCAAAACTCTTTACAATAATTAGTTGTCATAATGAAAAAGAGATTATTCAAGCTAAAAAGTTCCAATCAAATGCAGTAACATATTCACCTATTTTTTATAAAGAAAAAAAGGGAGAACCTAAAGGGTTAGATAACTTATCATATATGGTAGACAAATATCAAGATAACTCTTTTAAAATTATAGCTTTGGGTGGTATTATTACCTCTACTCATGTGGAAAAGATCATCCGAACAAATGCTAATGGTTTTGCTTCAATACGTTATTTTAAAATTTAACAAAATTTAGATAGAATGTTTCTATGCTTAGAAATGAAAAATTTAAAATATTAATTATCGATTCAAATAAAGATTTTAATAACGAATTATGTGAAAAATTACAAGAGTATAGATTTGAGATAGTACAGTGTTTCGATGAACAAAGTTGTATTTCATTTTTAGAAAAAACAGATATCAATTTAGTTTTATTAAATATAGATTTTGAAAAAGATATATCACAAAAAATTTTTAATTTAATAAATAATAAAACATCTGCCAAAGTTATCTTATTAAGTGGTGAAGACACTATAGACAAGAGAGAAGAATATTTTGCAAAAGGTATTTTGGACTATCATTTAACATACAAGAAAATAGACCATATAGTTGATGATATTGTTGATAGTATCAATACTTTGGAGACAAATAAAGAAGAGACTATTCTGGTTATTCATAACTCCAAAGAAACATGCCAAACTATCTATAATATGCTTATACCAAGAAACTATATAATACTTACGGCTATTACTGCTAAAGATGGTTTAGAGATGTTAAAAGATTATGAGATATCTTTGCTTATACTTGATATGGAAATTGATGATATCGACGGATTAGCTTTTTTAGAAGGCTTACGTGATATGTATTTGTTAAACCAGTTTTTTGTACTAGCAATCTCAAATAAAGACAACTCTTCTTTAGTAAGAGAAACTCTTAAAAGTGGAGCAAAAGATTTTTTGCGTAAACCCTTTTCAAATGAAGAGTTTTTATTAAAAAGTGATATTTTAGTTAACTCCTCACGAAGTAGAAAAACAATCATCAGTCAAAAAAAACAAATAGAAAATAGTTTGAATGGTTTTAAAGAATTATTGGATTCTACAATAGGTGCAATGTTTATTTTTGAAAAAAATGTTTGTGTAAATTGTAACTACGAAGCTGTAAAAATGTTAGGGTATAAATATAAAGATACTCTTTTAAATAAAAATATTTTTGATATATTTACAGATGTTTCTCCTGAACATAAAGAGTATTTACTAGATGATAAAGTAGATCATTATTTTGAAGATACTATATTGAGTAAAGATGAAAAAGTATACCAAGTTCAAGTAAAAGAAAGAAATATTTTACATGAAAATAGAATTATTAAAATCATAGCATTGATGGATGTTACGGATGTAAAAAGACATGAAAAAATCCTTTCTCAACAAACAAAAATGGCTTCTATGGGTGAGATGATAGGAAATATTGCACACCAATGGCGACAACCTTTAACAGCTATCTCTATAGCTGCTGGAGGGATAAAACTTAATTATGAGTTTGATATGGAAGAGCGAGATCAAACTATTATAGAGTTAGATAATATTGTAGAAAATACAAAATTTTTGAGTTCTACGATTGAGAGTTTTCAAAACTTTTTAAAAGTAAATAAGGTAACTTCAAAATTTAGTTTACAATCAACTTGTCAAAAAACATTATCAATTATAAATGCAAATCTAAAATCACATAGTATTCGTGTAATAGAAAATTATGCTAGTGAAACATCTATACGAGGTATTGAAAATGAACTGATTCAAGTTTTTTTAAATATCATCAATAATGCTGCAGATAAATTAAAAACCTCTACAGAGAAACAGGCAGAAAAAATCATTAAAATTTCTATAACTGAAAAAGAAGATAAAGTCATTATATCTATACATGATAATGGAAATGGTATACCTCCTGAGATTTTAAGTAAAATATTTGAGCCTTATTTTACTACAAAACATCAATCACAAGGTACTGGATTGGGACTATATATGACTCATCAAATTATTGAGAAAATGGGTGGTAAAATCACAGTAAAAAATGACGCTTTTCAAATTGAAGAGAAAGAATATTTTGGAGCAAATTTTTCAATTGCATTTTCTCTTAATAAGTAGTTTTATTATATAATATAGTTAAAAAAAAATTAACTAAAGGTTATATTATTAATAAAATAAAAATAATTACTTTATTATTACTATTACTAGTTTTTGCAAATACAACAATTTATTTTATAAATAAAGCAAATGTAGATGAACGAATAAAACTAGTGTTGGATGATAATTTAGCAAAACTCAATATTCATTATAAAACATTATTATCTCATCAAGCTAAAACAGCAGATGCTTTTTATAATATTTTAATACATAAAAAAGAGTTTAAAAAACTTTTTGAAAAAGCAGGTATGGCTTCTTTAGAACAAAAAGTTATTTTAAGAGATACTTTAAAAAAACTAGTGCAAAATGAATATAATATAATGAAAAATAATGGAGTATTACAGTTCCAGTTTGTTTTTCCCAATAATATTTCATTTTTACGTATGCATAAACCTTCTCAATATGGAGATGACTTAAGTTCTATTAGGCATGACTTTAACCATACAAATAAAACATACACAATCTCTAGGGCTTTAGTAGCTGGCAGAACAATACATGGATTTAGAAATGTATATCCTATTTTTTCTAATGAAGGAAAACATTTAGGGGCTCTTGATATCTCTTTTGCAAGTGAAAGTTTTCAAAATGAATTAACTGAAATAAGTGGAATACATGCCCATTTTTTAATTAGTAAAAAAAGTTTTCTAGTTGAAAACTTACAAAAAAATGATTTTACAAAAAACTATACTCAGAGTTCAGAGCATGTTGACTATATGATGTGTCTAACAAAAACACATAACAGAGATGTTTGTATAGTTGAAAACACACAAAAACTAGCACACTTAAAAGATGTAATAAATCAAAATATGGATAAAGGAGATCCTTTTTCTTTCTACACCAGAAATGGTATAAAAGAGGTTGAAGTGATTTCCTTTTTACCTATAAAATCTTTTACATCAGATAAAGCAATAGGATGGCTTATATCATATAACAAAAATAAATTTATATATGATATATTAAAATCAGGGCAACTAATAAACGTATTTAGTTTTTTAATTTTAGTTTTGTTTGCTTTTTTTATATATCACCAAATTTTAGCAGAGATACGTATCAAAAAAGAGCATACTTTACTTGATGATGTTGTCAATACTACAGAAGATATTATTTTTATGACAAATTTTAAAACAGCGAGTTTTGTTAATAAGGGTTTTAAAAATTATATGTCAGTTGATTTTATCTCAAATATAAAAGACATTACTACGTTTTTTGTTGATATGAAAGGGTACTTACATAATGGACTGCTCAATAAAAATGAGACATTTTATGAATTAATCATTAATACAGCTGTAGAAGATAGAGTAGTTTGTATTCTAGATAGCAGTCTTAACCCAAAAGCTTTTTCCATTAGTGTTGTAGAGAGTTCTTATAAAAAAGGGGATTTTTTAGTTACTTTAACAGATATAACAAAACTCAAAGAGAAAGAATCTAAAATATCAAATAAAGCATTTCATGATGGCTTAACTGGAGTTTATAATAGGAATAAATTTGACGACTTAATAGATATTGAGTTAAAGAGGGATAAAAGATATAACAATTATTTCACAATAGCAATTATAGATATAGACCATTTTAAAAAGTTTAATGATACTTATGGCCATTTGATTGGTGATGAAGTACTAATAATGATTGCACAATATTTGGATTCAAGTGTAAGAGACAGTGATATTTTTGCACGTTGGGGCGGGGAAGAGTTTGTTATTTTATTTCCTGAGACAACTGCTAAAAATGCAGAAATAGTATGTGAAAAACTCCGTAAAGGTGTACTAGAATTACATCATAATACAGCAGGTCCAGTAACCGCTAGTTTTGGTATAACACAGTACAAAGAGAATGATGTATTAGAGAGCTTATTTAAAAGATGTGATGATGCTTTATATGAGGCAAAAGAAACTGGAAGAAATAAAGTACTTATTCACTAAAAGATTATATCTCAAATTGAATATTATCTTTTAATCGGTCTCTTATTTCTAAAAACTCATCAATATTTTCTAAGAATAGATCGATCAGTACTGGATCAAAATGTTTTGCTTTTTCGCGCACTAAAAGATCAATTATTTTGTCCAATTCCCACGCTCTTTTATAACATCGATCACTTCCTAAAGCATCAAAAATATCAGCAACAGCAGTGATTCTACCAAAGATATGGATATCTTCACCTTTTTTACTATTTGGATAACCACTTCCATCGTATTTTTCATGATGTTCATGTGCAACAATCGCAGCTGCACTTAATATATCTCTTTTAGAGTGTTTTAACATATCATATCCCAACTGGGCATGTGTTTGCATTATTTTGAACTCTTCTAGAGTAAGCTTTCCTGGTTTTTTTAAGATATTATCAGGAATAGCGACTTTACCTATATCGTGCATAGGGGAAGCATTATAAATTAAATCACATTGTTCAATTGACAGTCCATATTTAACAGCAAGTAGTCGCGAATACTCAGCAACTCTTTTTACATGAAGTCCAGTCTCTTTTGAACGACTCTCTCCAATCTCACCCATAGTTGATATAACATCTTTTTGTGTTGCGATGATATCATCTGTTAATTTTGTAAGTTGGGTAATATCTGTTCTAATACAGAAAAAATATTCTATCATAGCTTCTTTATTTACCATTGGTAAAATTACAGTTTTTGTTGTAAATGTTTCCCCATCTTTTGCTAAGTCACTATTTATTCCTTTATAAACAGTTCCCTCTTTGATAACATTTGTGATCTCTTTGTAAAATTCTTTGTCTTGATTTTTTGTATTTAAAAAGTTTACAATAGGTTGTCCTACTAGTTCACTTCTATTATATTTTGATAACTCACAATAATGATTGTTAGTGTCAATAATATTTCCAAACATATCAAATTGGATCACAGCTTCAGCCTCATCAATCATATATTTATACTGCTCAAGATAGTTTGATTTTTCTAGTAGTAATTCTGTTTGAGAATCGATATTGGATTTAAGCACCGTGTTAAAGTCTCTTTCATGTTCTATTATTTGTTGTACTTCATTGAGGTGCTCATTAATATAGTTAAGTATATCTCCAACTTCATCTTTGTATATAACATCAATTTTATCGATCTTTTCATCATTTTTAATGATATAGTTAAAAAACTTGGTCATTCCCTCTTTGAGAGACTTTAATGAGTAGTCAATAGTTTGATTTAATATATAACCAAAAAACATAAATAACACTAGTAAAATACTCAAAAGTACTATAAATGTATTTAGTAAACTATGGGTCATGGTTTTATCTTGATACAGAGAGTTTATCCCTGCATGATCTGCTAAAAGTTCAAAATATCTATTTATCTCTTCTTTTGTGAGTACTTTTTCATCTTGTGCTAAAAGTTTTTTTTGAAATTCATACGAAATATTTTCTATTTTTTTTTGATGAATATCAAATTCTTTTTCTTGGTTTTGAAAAAAATCAGAAAAAAGAATAAGTGAAGCCAACATAGCAATAATGATAGTTATAGCACTAAAGGCTATAATTTTTATTTTTGATTTGATTGTATATTCTGTAAATAAATTCATAATGCAATTATTATACTACGAAAAAGTTGTTAAAGGGTATTTTTTATAATAAATACGAAAAATTTAATCATTTTTCGCATTATTAGAAACAGAGTTATTTTTTAAAAGGGCGCTTTACCTGTCCAATCTCGAATAAGTTTTATCTCATCTTTTGTAAGTTTTGCTTCTTTATGCAAAGACACGTAACTTGCAAGTGGCATAGCTGCATAAACGGTTCTAAAAATACCTTTAAGTTTTTTATCTTTTTCCTCTTGGGTATAATTTTCCCAAGTAGAAAAATTTAACCATTTTCTTCCTAAGTCAACATGCCGTTTGATAAAAAATGATCCAGGAGCGATATTTTGGTACCATGGAACTATTACCTCATTTGAGTGACAGTCATAACAAGAACGTTTAAAAACACTCATAATCTCTGGTTTTACTGAAATTTCCAAGTTTTTATCGGTGATTGGATTTTCTATTTTGGAAGGGATAAATTGTAGTGCTATAAATATTGCTAAGATGACAAATAAAGTTTTTTTCATATGTGAACCTTTCTAATTAAAAAATAAGTCATAAGGACGTTTTGTATTATGTATAAGTTGATCTACAGATATATGTCTGCTTTCACGTTTAGTCTCTTTTTTATCAAAATAAACCAAAAGTGAAGGGACAGTAAATATGCTAAAATGAGCAGCTATTTGAGGATAATCATTGGCATTTATATATAACTGTTTTATCTTTGGAAAATTGTTTGTAAACGATGATTCTATTTTAGGTTTTAATGCTGTACATACCCCACAGTTATTTCCACTAAAATAAATCATAACCGCATCATTGGTTTGTATTTGTTGTTCTATATCTTCAATATTCATCAGTTCTTCTTACATCAAAATATATTTAGCAAGTGCTAGAAAACTAAAAAAACCCATGATATCTGTTACTGTTGTGAGTAAAACGGTACTTCCAATTGCTGGATCGATATCTAATTTTTTTAATCCTAGAGGAATAATAGAGCCAAAAAAACCAGCACTAAATAGGGTGATTATCATAGACATAGCTATAACAGCACCTAACATCATGTTATCGAACCAAAATGCTGCTATTCCACCTAAAACAGATGCAAATAAAAAACCATTGAGTAAGGCAATCAATACCTCTTTTTTTATAGCATCTTTTGCATTCTCTTCATCAATATCACCAAGTGCAAGCTGTCTTACCATAACGGCTAATGTTTGAGTACCAGCATTTCCACCCATAGATGCAACAATAGGCATAAGAATTGCTAAAGCGATAAATTCTTTTAATGTTTCATCAAATATACCAATAACAATAGATGCTAAAATAGCAGTTAGTAAATTTATAAATAACCAAGAAGCTCTTTTTTTACCTGTTTGCAAGAGTTCTTCTTCTTGCTCTGATTCGTCATCAACCCCAGCTAATTGATACATCTGTTCTGTAGCACTTTGTTCTACAACATCTAAAATATCATCTGAAGTGATTCGTCCAAGAAGTCTATTTTTATATCCCGTTACAGCTACAACAGAAAGGTTATAACTCTCAAATTGTTTTACAACTTCATCGATATCATCATCACCTACTACCGAAAATGGTTTATAGTGATTATCTTCATCTTGTAGTAAAATCTCTTTATATGTTATAGTAAATTCGTAGGTTAGTAAGTCTTCTAGGCCTATTGAACCAATTAAAATCTGCTCATCATCTACTATAAAAACTTGATGTATATTTTCTATCTCATCGTTTTTTTTCATAATTTTAAGGCGATTAATCGAGTCTTGGATAGTCTCATTTTTATTTGCAGAAAAAAGCTCGATCTGCATATAAGCACCAGCTTCATCCTCTTCATATTTTTTAAGCCAATTAATATCGTCTTGATCTTCTTGATCCAAAGAGTTTAAAATATCTTTCGCTTTTTGTTCATCAATATCTTCAATATCTTGAATAATATCTGTTGCATCATCTGTTTCAAGCTCTTCAATTGCATGTGAAATTTGAGTATTTGATAAAGATTTATAGGCTTTGTCTCTGAGTGACTCAGGGAGTTCAAGTAAAACTTCCCCTAAAATTTCTTCAGGAAGAGCATGTAAAATATCATAAAATTTATCACGATCTTTTTTATTTATTTTTCTAAGATTATCGGCGATATCCGATGGATGAAACTCTTCATAGTTTTCTTTTATATTGCTAAAATCTATATCTAATGGTTTAGTTTCCATATTTTACTCTTTTATATTTTATATGATAATTCGAATTTTTCTATATTTAATGCTTTTTCTACAGGATCTTTTTTGAGTTCTGCTTTTATTTTTTTTACAACTTTCATAAATTGTTTTCTTTTTTTACCAGTAAGTTTTGTTTTGGTCACGCTAATTATTTTTAAAGGGTTGATAGCTCGACCATTTTTATATATACCAAAATGCAAATGTGGTCCAGTACTTCTTCCAGTACTTCCTACCCGACCTATGTATTGTCCTTGTTTTACACGTGACCCTACACGTATTTTGTTATTAAAACTATTAAGATGTGCATATAATGATTTTAGACCATTTTTATGCCGAATCATTACAGTTTTTCCATATCCGCCTTTTCTCCCTTTATGGATAACTTTTCCATCTGCAGTTGCATTTACTCTTCGTCCTGTAGGTGCAGCAAAATCTACACCTAAATGTGCTCTATATCGCTTTAAAATAGGGTGATATCTTTTGAGTGTAAATTTACTAGATATTCGTGAGTATCGTAGTGGTATTCGAAGTAAAAAACTTGTTAAACTTTTCGCTTTGTCATTGTAGTATCGTTTGTCTTCAGGGTTTTGAAATATATAGTAAGTTTTTTTTCTGATTTGTACGGAAGCCCCAAGTATCTCTGGTGTACCAAAATACCTACCCATTCTAATTTTTTGTTTAAATACAATAGAAACTAAATCATTTTTTCGTAAACGTTTAAAGTTTACAGATTTTTTAAAAGCAATGATAAATTCATTTGCTAAGGCTTTATTTCCTGTAGTATCTACGATATCTTGATAAGGTGAATACTGAATAGGGATAGTAATAGATTGTGTAATCTCTTGAAATTCTATAGGGATGATATCTAAAACAAATTTTTTTTCTTCATTTTTAAAAATATGTATCTGCATCTCTTCACTAATAGGGATAAGTGCTTGCTCGAATTTACCATTTTCATCAATCATCTTCTGGTATAAAACACCAGCATAGATCTCACTACAGAGCTCTTTGTCTGTTTTTGATAGGTTAAAATAGATATCTTTAGATAACTGATGCTTTTCAAAAAATGTTAGTAAAGTTTCACCTTTCCACCATACTTCCTCTTGTAGGCTTGATGCAAAATGTAGTGTAAACGTTAATATAAGGGATAATATAATTTTCAAGTATAACTCTTTTGTGTAATTTAAAGGCTATTATTATACAATTTCATATCTTAAATTATAGGCAAAATATATGAAGTATTTTTTATTATCTTTTTTTATTGTTCATTCTCTTTATGCAACATCATTAGATATCGTAGAGTTGTATAGAACAAAAGGGATTAAGGCAGTTGAAAAAGAGATATCAAATCAATTGAAAACAAAAACATATTGGGATTACAATCTTAAAAATAAAGAGGTTGTAAATGGTTATTACGAATCGATCCAATATGTGATGATTTGTCAAAAAGATTTAAAAGATATCCGACTATATGATACAAAAAAGAAAGAGCATCTTTTCAATTCTGATGTTTTTGTTGGAAAAGCTAAGGGTGATAAAAAAGTTGAAGGTGATTTAAAAACTCCTATTGGTGCTTATAAACTTACAAGAAGAATCACAAATGTTGATCCATTTTATGGACCATTGGCACTTACTACTAATTATCCAAACTTATATGATAAAAGTCAAGGTAAAACAGGACATGGTATCTGGATACATGGACTACCTTTAAATCAAGAAAGAGATGATTATACACAAGGTTGTATCGCTTTAGATAATACAAAAATAAAAAAACTAGATAACAAAATCAATATTAGTAATTCAGTTTTAGTAATAAGTGAAAAAAAGTTAAATACAGTTTCAAAAAAAGATATGAGTATAGTCCTCTCCAATATTTTTCAGTGGCGAGATGCATGGGTAGCAAGTGATATCAAAAATTATTTATCTTTTTATGCAAAAGATTTTAAAAAGTCAAATGGTCAATCATTACAAAAATTTTCAAAATATAAAAAAAGAGTATTTAGTAAAAATGAGACAAAAACAATCGAGTTTTACAATATCAATATCATCCCTTATCCAAATGATTTAAATAAAAAATTATTCAAAATTGTAATGGATGAAAAATATAAAACAAAAAACCATAAATTTAATGGTAAAAAAGAGTTATATGTAGAAGTTTTAGAAGACAAAATTTCTATTCTTACAGAGAGTTAACTCTCTGCCTTTTCTAAAATTATTTTCATTTTTGGAACCCTCATAATTATTAAATTTGTTTCCTCTTGTTACAAATTTTAAATAGAATAAAAACTTATAATAAACCTCTTGATTCTTTGAACTATTTCCTATAACATATAAATTACTACAGATTGATTACATAAAAATGTAATAGAAAAAAAGGAAAAGAAATGGGATTTAAAATCATCAAATGGTTATTTTGGTTAGCAGTAGCGCTTGTAATATTTAATTTAGTAATTAGCAATGCACAACATGGTTGTGACTGTGATAAAGAGCATGTAGGTGAGGCAAAAACTACAGCTGTTGCTAAAGTAGAAAAAAAAGAGATTCATCATGAATCAAAAAAAGCGACAGATAAAGAAGTAGCACAACAACGTGAAAATTTAGCTAAAAATACAGAAGGAAAAGGTTTTGGTCCTCAATCTCCTCGAGATATCGACTCTAAAATTGGATCAAATGATAGAGTATTTGTAGATGCACCAGATTATAAAGAGATGAATCTTTGTAATATTCATTTTCATAAAAATGCAGAGCACAAAGGTGGAGCATTTAATGTATTTGCTGGAAATGGTGATGGAAAAGGATATTTAAGTGGATATAAATACAATGGCGAATTAACAGACTCAGAGATGGTTGCTCCAGCAAAAGAGATCTGTCCTAGTAAACATGGTTCACTTTTTTCAGGTGATACTATTGAAGTACATTATGTACACTCATCTGCAAATGTAAACCCTGGTCCTACATTGGGTGCTTGTTTAAGTGAGTCTATCAAAAATCCTCAATTAAGAGTAGAAACACAAGTATATGTGCTTGTTAATGATAAAAATGCTTTAGACTTCAATGAGTTAACAAAACATGGTGTTAAAAATGGATTTAATCAAGCATTAAATATTCCTACTAATACTGGTAAACCAGTACAATACACTGGTTCTACTACTGGACCTTCGTATAATGAAAAAGGTTCACCTTTTCAAGTGTCTTGGAGTGTAAGACCAGAAGTTGCAAAAGTAAACATAGATACAGTAGGTGAATGGTGTAAAGGAAATACATTTAAAGAAGATCATGCTCATGGTGTAAGAAACCTAGTAACTAATCCAAAACTACTATCTCCTATAAAATAATTAAATAAAAGGTAATTACTTACCTTTTATTTGTTTTATTATTAAATTAAAAAAAGAAAGACTAGAATAAAAAATATAATTTTATTTAAGACTATTCTGATAATATTTTATTATATGTAAAAAGGTAGTAAAATGATTTATAATATTCTGATATTATCACTACTGTTCTCCCTCAATGCCCATGCTTTATGGACTGAAAAAGAAAAAAACTATTATAAAAATAAATATTCCAAAAAAAATAATAATAAAAATGATTTAAAAAAAGCAGATGAGATATTTTTTGTTACTAAAGAGACTAAAAAGTTATTTAGTAAAAAATATGGAAAAGACGCACTTAAAAGATTGACTTATTTTGATAACGCTATTCGTAGTTTACAAGGTGCATCTTTGTACAAAAAACTATCCACGATAGACAAACTCGTAAATAGATTACATTTTATGCCAGATAGTAAACATTGGAAAAAAGAAGATTATTGGGCAACACCCTTAGAGACTATAGGAACAAACTATGGAGATACGGAAGATATGTCTCTTTTAAAGTTTGCTCTTATGGTAAAAGCAGGTATCAATCCTAGTGATATTCAACTCATTAAAAAAGATATACCATTTAAACGTAAAAATAAAAAGTACGATGAAAATGTAAGTTTATTTTATTTTACAAAAAAAAGTATAAATCCTTTAGTAATAGATTATGACTATAGAAAAGGGGAGATTTATAAATATGCTGATCAGTTCAAATTTGAGTTTATAAAATCTTCACCTAGTAAACATTGGAGTGTGATTTTTAAAAAAGATTTAAAAAGTACTGATTTAGATAAACTAGCAAATCTATTGCAAGAGAAAAAATCAGGTAGTGTTAAAGATGATGTTCATATATTTTATTAGAAGATAATTATTATCCATTAATAAAATATATCTTTAATATTAACTTGGATATTTTTTTTAAGTCCATTACAAGATAAAGATAGTAAAATTTGTCTAATAATTAATATAAGGAAATATGAATGTTAGATTTTGCAATTATCGGTGGAGGACCTGCTGGATTAACAGCTGGACTATATGCTACAAGAGGTGGATTAAAAGACGTTACTATGTTTGAGATGGGTATGCCTGGTGGTCAAATCACTCAAAGTAGTGAAATAGAAAATTATCCTGGGCAACTAGAAGTCGTAACTGGTATGGAACTTATGGATAAATGGCCAGAACAGTGTAAAAGATTTGGTCTTAAACACGAAATGGCAGAAGTAAAGCAAGTAACAAAAGCTGATGATATTTTTACTATCACATTAGGTGATGGTTCAACGCAAGAAGCAAAATCAGTTTTAATAGCAACAGGAAGTGTTCCTAAACCAGCTGGTATCAAAGGAGAAAAAGAGTTTTTTGGTAAGGGTGTAAGTACTTGTGCAACATGTGATGGATTTTTTTACAAAGGTAAAGATGTTGTTGTTTTAGGTGGTGGTGATACTGCTGTCGAAGAAGCAATCTTTTTAGCGAATATTTGTAAAACAGTTTATGTTGTACATAGACGTGACGAATTTAAAGCAAGTCCACACGAAGTAGAAAAACTAGAAAAGTTTGATAACATCGTTAAAGTTATGAATCATACTACTGAAGAGATCATAGGTGATGCTATGGGTGTAACTGGTGTAATCGTAAAAGATAAAACTACAGGTGAGACTAAAACTTTAGATGGTTTAGGTTGTTTTGTATTTGTTGGTAGAAATATTTTAAATGATACATTAAAACAAGAAGATGGTTCATTTTTATGTGATACAAACGAAGCTGGTGAAGTTATCGTAAATCTTAAGATGGAAACATCAGTTTCAGGACTATTTGCAGCTGGTGATATCAGAATCGATGCTCCAAAGCAAGTAGTATGTGCATCTGGTGATGGTGCAGTTGCTGGTATCGGTGCCATTTCATATCTTCAATAAGAAGTTTAAAAAGACAATAAAAAAGGGAAGAGTTTTACTCTTCCCTTTTTTTGTATGAATAGTCTAATATCTTACTATTCAAGTTTTATTTAATTTTAATCTACATTTAATTATACTAGTTTTTACGAAGTAGCTCTTTGTAAATGAAAGTTTAATTGTTGGTAGCATGAACTTTTCAGATAAATTAGCCCATTGCCTTTTGGTGATGGGCTTTTTTAATGGTCGTATGGTTGGGTTTTGTGGATAGAAAACTGAAAGGTATTCTAAATGCTACCAACATTGAATATTCATTTTATAGGTTATCTTATAATTGCACTGATTTATATAGTCTTTGCTTTTAAAAGCTAATTTAGGGGTGTAAAGGAGTCGCTATCCTTTACACTTTTTATCTTTAATTTGTCAACTTCTAGAAGCTTTTAACTGCTCCATAAATAGCTAATACAAATGATGCAACAGTAAGTCTAATAATCCATTTATCAGAATATTCTTTTTTCGCATATTTTGCTTTCATAATATCACTTAGTCTATGTAATTTATTTTCAAATAATTCTTTGTTTGTATCTTTGTCATGGAGTAATGTAGATAAAACTTCTTTTTCCTCGTCAGGTAAGCCTGAAAAAGGTTCTTCAAATTCTATTTGCTTAATTATTCCATCAAGCTTATCAAATGTTATATTATCTTTCGTCTCTAAATCAAATAAAACTTCGTTTGACCACCTTTCAAGATAAAAATATTTATCATTAACAATTGATGCATAAAGTCTTTTAATTTGAGCTATATTTTTTATTCGTTTATTGGCTAATGCTTCTTTCAATTTCTTGTGAAATTGTAATCGTTTTTTTTCTAATTGATTAAAACCTTTTCTTTCAATGAAATATAATAATGGTATTAGTATTCCTAGTAACAATAAAGCTCCACTTGTTTGATCAAATAACTTGATTAAAAAATCTATTCCCATCTTTTGCCTTATTTTATTTTTGATGAATATATTATAGTCAGCAAGCACTTAAATAATTAAGAAAATAAGAAAAAGGGGAAAGAGATAAAACTCTTTCCCCTTTAGAATAGTAAGTATAAAAAGAAAAATTATTTCTTTTTAACTGCCTTAGCATTTGGAAGGTCTGTAATAGTCCCATCAAATATTTCAGCTGCCATACCTACAGACTCATGTAGAGTAGGGTGAGCATGAATAGTAAGTGCGATATCTTCCGCATCACAATCCATCTCTAAAGCCAATGAAATTTCACCAAGTAGTTCACCTGCATTATCTCCAACTAAAGCACCACCGATTAACTGGTGTGTATCTTTATCAAAAATAAGTTTAGTCATACCATCTTTAGAAACATCAGCAGCTAAAGCTCTACCAGATGCAGACCATGGGAATGATGCTACTTCATAGTTGATACCTTGCTCTTTTGCTTCTATTTCAGATAAACCAGCAGTTGCAATTTCTGGGAATGTATACGCAATACCAGGAATTTGTTTTGGTTCAAAGTATACTTTGTGACCAGCAATAACTTCAGCAGCTACGTGACCTTCATGTACAGCTTTATGAGCTAACATAGGACCCGCGATAATATCACCAATAGCAAAGATATGAGGAACATTTGTTCTTAGTTGATTGTTAGTTCCAATCATACCTTTCTCATTTACATTTACACCAGCTTTATCAAGTCCAAGTTTTAGACCATTTGGAGTTCTACCCATAGCAACTAAAACAGCATCATACATTTGAGGTTCAGCAGGTGCATTATCACCTTTAAACTCTACATAGATACCCTCTTTTTTAGGAATGATAGCTTGAGTTTGAGTTTTGAACATAAAGTTAAATCTCTTCTCATTTGATTTTGTATAAACTTTTACAATATCTTTATCTGTACCTGTCATAACTTGATTTCCTCTAATTACAACATCTACTTTAGATCCAAGTTTTTCGTATACTGTACCCATTTCAAGTCCAATAATACCACCACCCATTACAAGTAGTCTTTTTGGAACTTCTTTCATCTCTAAGGCATTTGTCGAATCCCAAATTCTTGGATCTTCATGTGGAATGAATCCCATTTTAGAACTTTGCGAACCAGCTGCAATAATACAATTGTCAAATTTAACTGTAGTTTGTCCATCATCTTTTGTATGATTTACGATTACAGAGTGAGAGTCTAAAAATTCAGCAGTACCTTGAATAACAGTTACTTTTCTCATTTTAGCCATAGCCGATAAACCATCTGTTAGTTTTTTAACTACACCTGATTTATATGCTGCAACTCCTGCGATATCAACTTCTGGTTTAGCAAAAGTAACACCAGCATGGTTAATATGCTCAGCTTCTTCGATAACTTTAGCAACGTGAAGAAGTGCTTTTGAAGGGATACACCCAACATTTAAACAAACTCCACCTAAAGTATCATGACGTTCTACTAAAACAACATCAAGACCTAAATCGGCACATCTAAATGCAGCAGAGTATCCACCAGGTCCAGCACCTATTACTAGAACTTGACCTTTAACTTCACCAGCATTTGCGTTTACTGTTGGTGCTGGAGTTGAAGCAGCTTGTTGAGAAGCTTTTGGAGCCTCTTGTGCAGGAGCTTCAGCTTTTGCTGAATCTGCTACTTCAAGTCTAGCGATCAGATCACCAGAGTTTGCTTTGTCTCCAACTTTTACAAGAATCTCTTTAATAACACCACCATGAGTAGTTGGTACATCCATAGAAGCTTTTTCAGTTTCTAATGTAATTAGACCATCTTCCTCTTCAACAGTTTCTCCAACTTCAACCATAATGTCGATTAAATCTACATCTTTATCTCCACCTAAATCTGGAATAAAAATATCAATAATATTACTCATATCTAATTCCTTATAAGCTTAATAATCTAATATCACTTAATAACTGTGATAAAGTAGTTGTAAATCTTGCACCATCTGCACCATCGATTACTTTGTGATCGTAAGATAATGATAACGGTAACATTAATGCTGGGTCAAATGACTCACCATTCCATTTTGGTTTCATTTCAGATTTAGATAAACCTAAAATTGCAACTTCAGGAGCATTGATAATTGGTGTAAATTTAGTTCCACCAATTCCACCTAAAGATGAGATAGTAAAACAAGCACCTTGCATATCTGTTGCTTTTAGTTTTCCTTCTCTAGCTTTTGTAGAAATTTCAGCCATCTCTAGTGCAATCTCTTTGAAACCTTTTTTATCAACATCTTTGATAACTGGTACCATTAATCCATTTGGTGTATCAACAGCAATTGCAATGTTGAAGTATTTTTTCATGATAATACTTGTACCATCTGAACTTAATGATGAGTTAAATTTAGGGTGGATAGCTAATGCTTTTGCAACAGCTTTTACTACAAATACAAGTGGAGATAATTTAAATCCATCTGCAAGTGCATTTTGTGCTTTTCTAAATTTTTCTAATTCTGTGATATCTGCTTCGTCAAATTGTGTAATATGAGGAATAGATACCCAGTTTCTATGTAAAGAAGGTCCAGAAATTTTTTGGATTCTACTTAACTCTACAGTTTCAATTTCACCAAATTTTGAGAAATCAATCTCTTTTAATTCTGGTAAGTTAAACCCAAGTCCAGAACCAGCTGCTGTTGCTGGTTTATTTAGTTGCTCTTTAACGTAAGCTTTAATATCATCTTTTACAATTCTATTTTTCTTACCACTACCTTTTACAAAACCTAAATCAACACCAAACTCACGTGCAACTTTTCTTACACTTGGAGATGCATATACTTTAGTTGCTTTTTTAGATAAAACTTTTGAGTCAGCTGGTGTTTCCACAACTGAAGTTTTAGCCATAGCTTCTTGAATAGTAGATTTTACTGGAGCTGCTTTTGGAGCTTCAGTTTGTACTGGAGCTGCTGCTTTTGCTGGTGTTGGAAGTTTATTTTCCATTACAACAGTTTTTGTCATTTTAGCGATTAAATCACCAGAATTTACTTTTGTACCTGTTTCAACAAATAGCTCTAAAATTTCACCAGCAAATGGTGCAGGTACATCCATAGAAGCTTTTTCAGTTTCTAAAGTTAGTAATCCCTCATCAAATTCTACATGATCGCCAACAGCAACCATAATGTCGATTAAATCTACGTCTTTATCTCCACCTAAATCAGGAATATAAACCTCTTCAACTACTGAACAAATTGTTTGCTCATCAACAAATTGACAAGAGATTTCAGCATTTGCATTAGATACTGCTTGAAGTTCTGCTTGTGCCGCTTCAAGTGATGAGTCAGAAGTTGTAGCTACTGGAGCAGATACTTCTTCTGATGCACTTGAATCATCTTGTAGTTCAATTCTAGCGATTAAATCACCAGAATTTGCTTTTGAACCAACTTCAACTAAAATCTCTTTGATAACACCACTATGTGTTGTAGGAACATCCATAGAAGCTTTTTCAGTTTCTAATGTAATTAAACCATCTTCAACTTCAACTACATCACCAACAGAAACCATAATCTCAATTAAATCAACATCTGTGTCTCCACCTAAATCTGGAATAAAAATATCTTGAATAGTACTCATCTCTTACTCCTTAGGCGTTTAATGGATTGATTCTTGTAGGATCAATATTGTGTTTTTTCATAGCTTCAGCTACCACTGATTTTTCGATTTTACCATTTTTAGCTAATTGTGCTAATGTAGTAAATACGATAAAGTCTGTATCAACTTCGAAGAATGATCTTAAGTTTGCTCTAGAATCAGATCTACCAAAACCATCTGTACCAAGTGCTTTAAATGAACCTTTAACGAATGGTGAAATTTGTTCAGAGTATGCTTTCATGTAATCTGTAGCTGAGATAATGATGTTTTCATCATCTGATCCTAATACTTGATCTACATAAGAGATTTTATCCTCAGCATCAATATTTAATAAGTTTTCTCTTTCGATTGCTTGAGCTTCTCTTGTTAATTCATTGTATGAAGTAGCAGAGTAAAGTTCAGAAGCGATACCGTAATCGTTCGCTAAGATTTCAGAAGCTAATCTTACTTGTTCTAAAATAGTACCAGAACCTAATAATTTAACTTTATAGTCATTTTTAGCTTCAACAGTTTTAAATTTATAAATACCTTTTAAGATACCCTCTTCAACACCTTCTGGCATTGCTGGTTGTTTATAGTTTTCATTTAATGTTGTTAGGTAGTAGTAAATATCTTCTTGAGCTTCACCATACATTCTGTTCATACCGTCTTGAACGATAACTGCAACTTCGTAACCATATGTTGGATCGTAAGATACACAAGATGGGATAGTATTTGCAATAATATGTGAATGACCATCTTCATGTTGTAAACCTTCACCATTAAGTGTAGTTCTACCTGAAGTACCACCAACTAAGAAACCTCTAGCTTTTTGATCAGCCGCAGCCCAACACATATCACCAGTTCTTTGGAATCCAAACATAGAATAGAAAATGTAGAATGGAATCATAGGACAATCATTTACAGAGTAAGATGTAGCAGCCGCTGTCCAAGAACCCATAGCTCCTAGCTCATTAATACCTTCTTGAAGTACTTGACCTTTTTTATCTTCTTTATAGTAAGCAACTTGATCTTTATCTTGTGGGATATATTTTTGACCTTCGTTAGCATAAATACCAAGTTGTCTAAAC